>ERZ1027150.17-NODE-17-length-142896-cov-21.470558_pt1 | contig 142896 bp, 108 predicted proteins | sample MGYA00519276_ERZ1027150 | MGnify/ENA primary metagenome ERZ1027150 (study PRJEB26926, sample SAMN06164860) | human gut metagenome | biome: ENVO:00009003; feature: ENVO:2100002; material: ENVO:00002003 | host: Homo sapiens | place: USA | collected 2012 ... | reverse complement strand
AAAGTGAATCAGTAAGTATAAACAAAAAAGTGTGAAGTAAATTCAGGCATAGTCATTCGACGTTTTTTCCGGCCGGAATCGTGCGGTCATTGAAGCCGAATCGAGCGGTCGTTGCGGCTCAATCGTGCGGTCGTTGGGGCTCAATCGTGCGGTCACTTCCCGTCCTTCATTCAGAAGAGGTCTAGCTCCCTGGCTACCCGGCACGCTTCGATGGAATTACTCACCCGAAGTTTCTTCAGAATCTCCTGCCGGTGCCGGCTGACTGTATTCACGCTGATGGAAAGCTGTTCGGCAATGGTCTTGCTCATCATTCCCTGATCAATCAGCCGGAGCACCTGCTTCTCCCTCTCGGTCAGGATACTTCCTGCATGGCATTTTTCCAGTCTTCTGACTTGTCCCGTCACCGCATGTACCACCACACAACCTTCCGGAAACTCCGTAAGCAACGGGTTATACAGGCACAGGGCAAGCCACAAGCCACGGTCCCAGGGAGCGGGTACATAAAACATCCGATGCAATGCAGGCTGATAATTGCCCGAAGCATCCCGCATTCTCAGGCGGCTTGACAGATAATAATCCTTCCGGTTCTTCTCCGGAAGACGGCTGATCCAATGAAGGAAACGCAACTCCTGCAAATACTTCTCATGCAAGTCGTCCGGATGAATCAGGCGGAGGATATTCTCTTCCCAGATGGAATCCACCTGCTCAGCAGAAACGCTGCCGGCCAGTCCCAGCGTCCGGGCAAAGCCGCCATAATAGATATAACTGAAGTCCGAACGCATATCGCTCAACACGGCAACAGCATTCTCCATCACCGCATACCCCCGCGCAATGCCTTTGTACATTTCGAGTTCTTCCTGATACGCGGCTTTTCCCCGAGGAATAAAATCCTGCTTCAACAACTTTCTGTTCAGTTTATCTACAATGTCCATACCGATAAAATGGTTATTAATAATCATTGCACGTCCTGCTTCAGGATGCTACCTTTGCAAAAGTAATCAAAAAAGAATCATAATTCAGACTAACCAACAAGCAAGATGAAAAAACTGTTAGCAGGTGCTGCCTTGCTGCTGTCCTTACAGACCGGCATGGCACAGTCACTGGAAAAAATGCAATGGTTCAACGAACCGGAACAATGGGAAATCAAAGACAAGACACTTTCCCTGTTCGTCACTCCGCAAAGCGACTACTGGCGTATCTCACATTATGGATTTACCGTAGACGACGCACCTTTTTACTATGCAACCTACGGAGGGGAATTCGAAGCGAAGGTAAAGATCACCGGAGACTATCAGGCCCGTTTCGACCAGGCCGGCATCATGATCCGTATCGACCACAAGAACTACATCAAGGCCGGTATTGAGTTTGTAGACGGGAAATATAACCTGAGCACCGTTGTCACCCATAATACATCAGACTGGAGTGTCATCACCCTGGAAAAAGCCGTTCCCTATATCTGGATCAAAGCGGTCAGACGGCTCGATGCGGTGGAAATCTTCTATTCATTCGATGACAAGAACTATACACTGATGCGGAATGCCTGGCTCCAGGACAACACACCTGTGCAGGTGGGACTGATGGCTGCCTGCCCGGACGGAAAAGGATTCAAGGCTACTTTCGAACATTTCAAGGTGAAACACCTGCCCGACCAGCGCAGACTGGAATGGCTGAGAAAAAACGCTGAATAGCGTATCGCAGCTCCCGGCCGGAACTTACTCCATGACGTTCCTCTGCTTGTCGGAGGGACGCTTCATGGAACGGATCAAGGCTTTGGTGTCCTTGTCCACCCGACAGGATTCCACAATCTTCTGTAATGTCTTGTTATAGGTAAAGGTGTCCAGTGAATTGTTTTTCAGATACTCCATGGTACGTTCCGGAAACTTGACGAAACAGACGGACAGGGCCCAGGCTACTGCCATCTTTACATAATAGCCTTCGTGACGGATGGAATCATAACAGGCCAGGAGTTCCTCCAGATGGGCTTCATCGACAAAATAACACATTGACATGACTACGCCGAAACGTACTTCATATTCTCCGTCCGCATTCATCCATTGTTTCAGATATTCCCACAGACGTCCGGCATGACGGTCCACAAAACGCTGTCCTCCTGCGAACTTGAATGTGTCGCACACAGACCAGCTGTTGATCATCCAGACAAAACAAGTCACCCGATGCAGATAGACTTCCAGGTCTTCGTCGGGGCGAATGCATCCGAGCACCATCCCATAAAGCATACGCTCTTCCATATAGAACGTGTCCGACGTTTCCAGAAAACGTTCCCAGTCTGTCCGGGCAATACGGGCTGCCAGCTTGCGAAGATCCGGGACACGTATGCCCAGCACATGCTCTACGCCGGGATTCAGGCTTTCGGTAAACGGCTTGTTTCCCTTTTCCGCCAGTTCCAGCAGATGCTCCTTGATGGTGAGATCATCCAACGTATAAGTTTCCATTTCGCTTCATCTTTAAAAATCTCCGCAAAAGTAATAACAATTCAGATACGGCATACCCGTGCCGGGACAAAATATCTGTCCGGCAGTCTGCCGTCCGGACGAAAGGTTCATCCCCCGTCCGGACGAAAGACTTCCGGCTAGAACCGTCCGCCGCCGAGCGAACGGTAAAGCATCGCATGCAGCTGACAGTAGGCTATATTCAGTTCGATACGTTCCAGCTCGCAGTCCAGATAACGTTCATCGGCTGAAAGCACATCCAGATAACCGGCGAATCCCGTCTTGAACAATTCATTGGCATTATAGATGGAACGGTGATGAATGCGGCTTTCTTCCTTCTTCAAAGCCTTCCGCTGATTCATCTGCTCAGAAGCCGTCATCAGGTTCACCACCTCCTGATAAGCCCGCAGGGCCGTATCGTGGTAACCGAGCAATGCTATCCGCTGGCGGCTCTTTGCTTCCTGCCAGAGGCTGCGCAGCTCGTTACGCCGGAAAACCGGTGCCGTGATTCCTGCTGCAAGGTTGTAGACCAGCGAAGCGGGAGAAGAAAACCATTTTTCAAGACTGAACGCATTGAATCCTCCCCCTCCTCCGATCACCAGTGAAGGAAAGAAAGCCTTACGCGCCGCAGACACATCCGACTTGCTGGCCAGCAGTTCAAACTCTGCCGCACGCACGTCCGGACGGTTCCGGAGCAACTGTGCCGGAATACCGACATCGGCCGGGAAACTGTACTCGGAAACTTCCTCAAAAGTGGAACGGCGGATCTCGAAAGGAAGCTTGCCCAGCAAAAGCGCCATCGCCCGTTCTGCCTCGGCAATCTGCTGTTCGGTATCCAGCAGCATCTCTTCCAGTTTCAGACGACGCGAACGGAACTGGTCAACGGAAAGACGGGAAACTTCCCCTTCTTTCATCAGTTCATTCGTCAGCAAATACGACTCACGAGTCTTATTGATTGCTCCCTTCAGGACAGAACGTTTCTTATCCAGTCCCACCAGGTTGTAATATTGCAAGGCCACTTCCGAAATCAGCATGGTACGGGCCAGTTCCTGTGCCTCGACAGATTTCATCCAGCGTGCGGCAGCAGCCCGCTTGCGGTCTGTCAGTTTGCCCCAGATATCTGCCTCCCAGCTGAAGTTCAGTCCGAGGTTCAAGTCTTTATAAGGATCAGGGATATGTTTGTCTTTGGCCAGATCCGGCGTGTTGGTCGTGCTGTTTCCCACACCGTCCATCGTATATTCTCCAAAGCGCTGGATGCCTCCGGCCAGCCCCAATGAAACTTCAGGCAGCAAGGCTCCTTTCCCGACACGCAGCTGGGCACGGGCAATGGATACCTGTTCCACGGCCTGCAGGAAAGACGGATTCCGGAGCAAGGCCGTATCAATGTAGGCTTTCAGATAGTCATCCGGGAAGAAAGCTTTCCAGGAAAGCGTGGCTACCGTCACCGTATCTGCATCTTCCGTATACATCTCCGGAAGCCGGACAGCTTCGTCCGGTGTCAGGGAAGGTGCCTTGCACCCTCCCATCACCGACAGCCCCATGGCTGCAATCAGAACATATTTCAATTTAGTCTTCATCATCTTCATACTGAACTTTATTGCGGCTTAACCGAGCCGACAGTGTTTCAAAAATCAAATACAATCCGGGAACCAGGAAAATACCGACAACGGTTCCGATAAACATACCTCCGGCTGCTGCCGTACCAATGGAACGGTTACCCAAAGCACCTGCGCCGCTGGCCATCAGCAACGGAATCAGTCCGCAGATAAAGGCAAACGAGGTCATCAGGATGGGGCGCAGACGGCTGACAGCTCCCTTCACGGCTGCATCGAAGGCGGACAGGCCCTGATGACGGAACTGATTGGCCATCTCGACAATCAGAATGGCATTCTTTCCAAGCAGACCGATCAGCATGACCAGGGCAACCTGTGCATAGATGTTGTTTTCAAGTCCGGCCAGCTGCAGGAAGAAATAAGAGCCGAAAACACCCGCCGGCAAAGAAAGGATGACGGACAGGGGCAGCAGCAGATTCTCATACTGGGCAGCCAGCAACAAATAAACAAACAAAAGACAGATACCGAAGATCAGGAATGTCTGTCCGCCGGAATCTTTTTCTTCACGCGTAACGCCTGACCATTCCACATCGTATCCGCGGGGAAGCACTTCCTTGCAGATTTCCTCTACCACACGGATCACATCACCCGTACTGACTCCCGGCTCTCCTTCACCGGTGATCAGTGCCGAGGTAAACATGTTATAACGGGTGATCTGGCTGGGGCCGTATACGCGATCCATGGTCATGAAGTTGGAATAAGGCACCACATTGCCGTCATTGTTCTTGGCATACAGGCGGTAAAGGTCTTCGGGCTTCATACGGTATTCGGGAGAAGCCTGAATCATTACCTTATACATCTGACCGAAACGGATGAAGTTGGACGAATAGAAACTTCCGATATATGCCTGCAAAGTCTCCATCGACTTGTCCAGATCAACTCCCAGCTTGGCGGCCTTGGCCAGATCCACCTTCAGCATATATTGCGGAAAGTTCGGATTGAAGCCGGAAGTTACACCGCGAAGGCGCGGATCAGCATTCAGTTTCTCCACCAGACGGTCGGCTACTTCAGCAAACTCGTGGAAGTCGCCTGCCGTCTTGTCCTGCAAACGCAGCTCAAAACCGCTCGCATTACCAAAGCCCGGAACCGAAGGAGGAAGGAAGAACTGAATATCCGCATCCTTGATATGCGAAGTACGGTCCTTGTACACCTGCAGAAGTTCGTTTACTCCCTGTTCACGTTCGCTCCAGGGTTTCAGGTTGATCATTCCCATTCCGTAGCTGGCACCTTCCGTTTCTGTCATCAGACTGTAACCTGCCAGAGTGGATATACTTTCAATCTCATCGAAGGGCAAGAGGGCTGCCTGAATCTCATTCAAAACTTTTTCACTGCGTTCCACAGTCGCTCCCGGAGGGGCATCCACATTTACATACACCATTCCCTGGTCTTCGTTGGGAATAAATCCGGTAGGCAAGATCAGGTTCATGCCGTAAGTTGCCAGCAAAAAGATCACGAGTGTGGCGTAAGTGAAGAATTTACGTCCCAGGTATTTGTGCAGTCCCAGATCGTAACGCCGCTCGAAACGGTCGTATCCCCGGTTAAACACAACAAAGAACTTGCGCAGCCAGACTGCTTTCTTCTTACCTTTTCCGGCAGGACGGAGAAGCAGGGCACACAGGGCCGGCGAAAGAGTCAGGGCATTGACTCCCGAGATGACAATGGCTACGGCCAGCGTCAGAGAGAACTGGCGATAGAAGATACCGACCGTACCTTCCATAAAACCTACCGGCACAAACACGGCCGACATTACCAGAGTAATGGCCACAATCGCACCACCGATTTCTTTCATGGCAGCCACAGAAGCCTTGTAGGGAGAAAGTTTTTCCTCGTGCATCTTTACATGGACTGCCTCCACCACCACGATGGCATTGTCCACCACAATACCGATGGCAAGCACAAGTGCGAAAAGAGTCAGCATGTTGACGGAGAAACCGAGCAACTGCATGAAGAAGAAGGTACCGACCAGCGACACCGGAACGGCAATGGCCGGAATCAGGGTCGAACGGAAATCCTGCAAGAAGATATATACAACGATGAATACAAGCAGGAAGGCCTCCAGCAGGGTCTTCAGAACCGACTGGATGGATGCATCGAGAAAACGGGAAACATCATAGGCAATGTTGTAATCCATACCAGGTGCAAAGCTGCTTTCCTTGATTTCCTCCATGCGCTGTTTGATGTTCTGGATCACTTCACGGGCATTGGACCCCGGACGCTGCTTGATCATGATGGAAGCCGACGGACGTCCGTCAGTCATTGAAATCATGTTATAGTCTTCTGAATCAAACTCTATCTGAGCCACGTCCTTCAGCCTCAGCAGCGAACCGTCAGGCATGGCCTTCAACACAATTTCACCGTATTCTTCGGGCGTACTGAATTTACCCGTGTACTGCAGCACATACTGCAACTGCTGGGGAAGTTTGTCCGAACCGATACCGGTCTTTCCCGGTGCAGCCTCGATGTTCTGCCGGCGGATGGCCTCTGTCACATCCTGAGGCACCATATTGTAGGCGGCAAGACGTCCGGGGTTCAGCCACACACGCATGGCATAATCCCGGCTACCCATAATCTCTACCAGTCCGACTCCGTCAATACGTTTCAACTCACGAAGGATATTGATATCAGCAAAGTTGTAGACAAACTTTTCCGTATGGGTACTGTCCGTACTGAACACATTCAGATACATCAACATACTGTTTACTTCTTTTTCCGTCACGACTCCGGCACGGATTACTTCTTCCGGCAACTCGTCCAGTACAGTCGTCACACGGTTCTGCACATTCACCGCCGCCACATCAGGGTCTGTACCGACCTTGAAATAAATCGTGGTCAGCGACATACCGTCATTGGTACACACCGTCGTCATATAAGTCATGCCAGACACACCGTTGATGGCCCGCTCCAGCGGAGTAGCCACCGTCTTGGACATTACGTCAGCACTCGCTCCGGTATAGCGCGCAGTAACAGTGACCGAAGGCGGAACAATATCCGGAAACTGGGTAATGGGCAACGAAACAATAGCCAGGGCTCCGAGACAAACAATGATCACGGAGATAACGGCCGAAAGAATCGGCCTGCGAATAAATAACTTGAACATAGGCCGACAGATTATCGTTGAAGGTTATCCAGATGAAGTTCTTTTCTCACATCTTCAAACGCTACCGTATCTACACGTATGCTCATTCCGTCTTTCACCATCTGGACTCCTTCATATACAATGGCTGTATTCGGCTGCAAGTCCTGAGTAATGTAATAGTTCTGATAACGTTCGATGGGATCAAAGCTGCGGACTTTGGCCACTCCCAGCGAATCGACCAGATAAACATAGGTGAAATCCTGGATTTCAAAAGTAGATTTCTGCGGAACCAGACAGACATCCTCCATGCGTGTCAGCATACGAACCTTACCTGTCACACCGTGTTTCAGCAGTCCGTCAGGGTTCGGGAAACGCACACGGAAAGCAATGGAGCCGGTTCCTCTTTCAAAGTCTCCCTCCACGGTTTCCTGCCGTCCTTTATGACTGTACACCATTCCGTCGGCCAGAACCAGTTCCACATTGTCTTCCTGCTGCAGATTCTCTCCCTTCAGCTGAGCCCGCTTGAAACGGAGGTATTCGCTCTCATTCACTTTGTAGTAAGCAAAAACCTCAGAAATATCACTGACGGTGGTCAGCAGACTTTCAGGATTCACAAGACTTCCCACCTTATATGGTATACGGTCTACATATCCGGCAAAAGGAGATACAATCGTCGTATAGCCATAGTCCATCTGTGCACGCTGCCATTGTGCGCGTGCCTGTTCCACTTTCATACGAACTACTTCCTGTTCACGCTTTACCTGATCCAGACGGATGGAAGAGAAAATCTGTTTCTCCACCAGACGCTGTACACGTTCAGTCTCATAATTTGCCATTTCCAGCTCAGCCTGAGCCTGCTTATAGTTCGCTTCAGCTTCTTTGACGGCCTCCGCATAATTTTCCGAGCTCAAACGGAACAGTGGCTGTCCTTTCTTGACGAGTTCTCCTTCGTCCACCAGTACCTGTTCTACAAAGCCTTCCACTTTCGGCTTTATTTCTACAAACTGGATAGCCTGGATATCGGCCACATACGACCGCGGCAGTTCAATCGTGGTCGGTTGCAGTAAGGTCACCGGTATTGTTTCATCTCCCCCAACCTTCTTGTCGCTTGCTGACTGGCAAGCAGGAAGCAGCCCTGTCATACACGACAAAGCCACTACCTTGTGAAAATACATTTTCATAAGATACAAATAAAATAAAAAAAGATAACTATGTTAATATACAAAGAGAAGTCCTCCGACAACGCCGGGGACAAACAGAAAGGTGACAAGTATTAAATAAGTAAAAGACAATAAAGTAGATGAACTTGCCTTATCTTACCTTTCCCAAAATCAGCAAAAACATAGTAACGGGGTAGAACTAACCGGAAACAGGTTACCAGAAGTCCCCAGAAGCCACATAAGGTAAAGAACATTTTAACGACACTTCGTTGCTGTAAAGAAGAATGACGATAAACGGGATCAGCCCATTCTATTTCAACGTCATTACCCTGAACGATCTGTGTTTCGGCTTCCGAAACGGGAAGAACATGCTCTGCGTTCACTTCCTGAAAAACAGCTGCCAGCTCATAACCATACGCATCAAAATGTATGAGCATCAGCATGATCATACAAACAACACGCAGGATATGTCTTTTAGTGTTTTTACGCAATAACATTCTTCTGTAATCTATTTTTTTGCAAAAATAACAGATCACACACTAATTAAGAAATCGCACTTTCCTATTTAAATAATTTTAAGATCCAAATAAAAAATCCGGAAGGGCATGTCACAACATTCAAACCTTAAGCATTATCCTTGCTACAGACAGTTGTAGCCGGGAAAACGGTTTTGAATGAAAATTGTGACACACCCTCCGGAACAAACTTTATTCTGTTATTTCTTTCTTCTGAACTTCAAGAGATTCATCAGACGGAAACGTTTCTTCTTCTCTGGAGGTACAGCAACCCGGACCAGACGTTTCCGCACCGTTCCCGATACACTCAGTACAGGAAGATAGATAAAGATACCGATCACGGACATCACAAGGCCTCCGATTGTTCCGGCAGCCAGCGGAAACCAGAAAGGAGTTTTCTCGCCAATCATAAACGGAACAAATCCCAGAATTGTAGACATGACGGTCAGGAAAATAGGAATCACCTTCACATTCCAGGCCTTGGTATAGGCATGCAACGGGGAGAGATTCGGAAAATTACGGCGGATGGCATTGTATTCGTTCAGAATGTAAATGCTCGCATTGACCGTAATACCGCAAAGCAATACGAAGGATGCGAAACCTCCCTGATCAAAATTCAGTCCGAAAAGATAGAATGTCAGGAACACACCGATGTATGATACCGGTATCACGAACAGAATCGCAAGCGGCTGGCTCAGCGAATTGAACAGAATGGCCGAGATGAAGAAGATGATCAGAATCACGATCACCAGCAGGAAATACTGGCTGTTATCATCCTTTCCCCAGCTCCAGTAGGCGTTATCATTCTCAACGGTATACCCCATAGGCAGGCGTTTGCGCAACACTTCGATATCTTTGTCCAGCAATTTACGTCCCTGCTCCGAAGAACCGATATACTCATATTGCAGACACAGACGGTATTGCTGGTTTTCCTTGGCTATCTGTTTCGGTGCCTGTCCCTTGGTAAGTACAGCCAGATCAGATAATTTATACGACTTACCATTGACGGTGAACGGTACCGACATAAAAGCCCATACGTCATATTCACTGCTCTGACGTGACGACAGGCACAAGCGCTCCAGACTATTGTCATAGAGTATCTCTCCCGCTATCTGATCACGCATGAACACCGGTTGTAACACGGCAAACAGTTCCTGTGCGGTCAGATTCTCCTCAGCCATCTTCTGTTTGTTGAATTCCAGGCTGAATTCAGTATAATCATCCTTCCACCATGAGAACTCGGAATTGATATTTACTTCCTTGATACGCCGGTGTGAAAGAAGCTGCTTCTTCATTTCTTCAGCCCAGAAACTCAGCTCGTCATAGTTGTAGCCATACATCTTCACCCGGAAACTTCCGGCCGACTCACGCACATCATTGCTGAATCCCTGATCCTGCAAACCATAGACTCCCCAGCTTCCTCCACCCAGAGCCAAAGATTTGCTGATGACGTCCGATTTCAGTACATAAGGAAATCCCGTATGACTGTATTCTTTCTTGAAATATACCTGAATACTTGCCCGGCGGGCACTGTAGATGGAAGTCTGAAACTGCTTGATCTCCTTGAACTCACTCAGAAAGGTTTCCATCTTACGAATCAGCACATCCATCTGCTGAAGCGTACTTCCGTTGGGAAGCGTGGCATTGATGTAAAGCACCACCTCACTCTCGTCACGGTTAAAGTAACTTCCATCGTATACCTTCTCGGCGAACAGACGCAAAGAACCGCCCAGCACCTTATCTACAATGGGTTTCACATCTTCCTTATAGGTATTGTTATCAAAAAGCGTATTATACCATTCCGCCCATTTCCCCTTCTTTTCCGCATCTTCAATTTTCTCGGGAAGCATAAATACCGGAAGGCCAAATCCCAATACCAGCACAAAAAAAGCAAATCCCCGATATCTGCTCAGCAGAATGATCATTTTCCGATAGAAACGTGTGAAGTACACCGTCCCCCGTTTTACCCACATACGGGCGTGTCTGGGCTTTCCTTCGGCCAAACCGATCTTCTCAATCATCGGAGGAACGAAGAACAGGGCAACCAGCAAGGATATACCCAGGTTGATAATTACCACAGCTGCAAAGTCCTGAAGGTTCAGACGGATCTTCTCATCCAGGAAGAAGATAATCACCAGTGCACCGATCGTGGTCAGCGTAGCAGCCAGAACCGACATGAATGCCTTCAGGTTGCGTCGCCGCAGGATATGATCGGTCATGACAATAATATTGTCGATCACCAGATTCAATGAAATAGTAATACCGGCCAGCGAATAGAGCTGAATCTCCAGCCCGAAAGCGTAATAAAGGATGGCAGCCACAGCAATATTGACCGACAGTCCGGTGATGATCAAAAAAAGATAGCGCAAATTGCGGGTGATAACTGCTACAAACAATAACAGAATCAATACGGTTATTCCGGTTCGGAAATAAATGGTATCCAATTCCTTTGAAATGTATTCCGTAGCATCATAACTGGTATGTATCTCATATCCGGCCGGCATGGTTGCCTCCACCTTGGCAATCACTTTCCTTACATCCTCAGCCAATGTCAGCTGGTTAGCTGTCTCTGAAGCCGTAATGGAAAGATATACCGAGTTCAGACCATTGATGCGGTAATAGGACGTCGGCTCTTGTTCGGAACGGATAACTTTCACAAGACGATCAAGAGGAAGCATGCTTCCATCCTTGGTTTTCACATAAATCTCAGATGGAACAAAACCCTTCGGGTTTCCTTCCGTAGTACGAACCAGTCTGATCCACTCTGTTTTACCGGCAGTCTCCAGCTCACAGATGCCCAGAAACTCCCGGCCATATCTTTCCGATATAGCTGTCAGAATATCCTGAACACCGACTCCAATACGTTCCAACTGCACATTATCATATACAATCCGCCACTCCATTGGGGTAGCACCGCTAAGTTCTACCTTATATATTCCATTCAGGGCGGCTAGTTGCGGCTTGATATGTTCCTCCCCGTATCTCTGAATCACAATCGGTGTGGCTGGAGCATTCAGCGTATAAGTCATGAAAGGCCGAGATGCGTTATCATCGCTCCGCTGCGTGGAAATAAGCGGATAGCTTACTCCATCAGGAAGTTGCGGCCATAATTGTCTGACCAATGTAGACACCTCAAAGCGCGTTGCATCAATATCTGCGTGCTTATCCAGCGATATTTGTATATAACCGCTTCCGTTATCGGAAGTGGAAGTTATGCTTTTGATCCCGTTCACCCTGGACAGTATGCCTTCCAGTCGACTGGTTACTTCCGTCTCTACCACTCTTGCCGAATTGCCGGGCATCGTAAAAAAGACGGAAAGTCCCGGCATATTGCGGGAGGGAGACAGCTTTACCGGCAAAAGAGGTGCCAGTGCCAATCCCACCAGTGACAGGCACACGAATGTGACGATTAAGGTGAAAGACGACCATGTTGCAGGTTGCCTGTTTTCTTTTTCTCTCATAGTTATTCAACTATCTTCTCAGGTTATCGAAATCAAAACGTTCGGAAAGTGACATACCCGACTCAAAATCAAATAAGGTCAGCTTGCGTATCTTATAATAATTCAACCAATAATTCTGCATGGCCTGAATATAGTTTTTCTGGGCTTCCTGCTGACGGTTCAGGGCAAGTGTCAGACTGTTGATGTCTGCCTTTCCGATAATAAACCGCTTACGGGTCTGATCATATGCCAGTTCGGCAAGGTCAAGCGCTTCTTCAGCACTGGCTATCAGGTCCTGCTGCACACTGAAATCACTCACCGTCATCATAACATCTTCTTCCAGACTGATTTCTTCCTGACGGGCAGCAATCTTCACAACATTCAGGTTGTTTTTGGCCATATTATATTTGCCTTTGCGTACTCCCCAGTCAACCAGAGGAACAGATACGGTGAACGAAACCAGATCCTGCTGAAGCAGGTTACGGTAGGCCGCACTGATGTTATCCGCCACCTGGTTAAAGCCCACACTGGCATTGAAGCTGGCATTGAAGCGGGATTCCTTTTTCGTACGGTCCACATCCCGTTCGGCTTCCAGAACATTCTGTCGTTGGGCCAGATAAGTAGGATTATTTTCCCGGGCAAGACTCATGGCATGATCTGCAGAAACATCAATATATCTCGGACGGGCCGGAAGATCTATCTCGATGTATGAGTTCCGGTCCAGGTTCAAGAAGGTGGCAAGGGCAGACATGGCACGCTTTCTCGTAATCTCAGCATTGCGCAAAGTATTTCTGGCATTGACCTTATCCAGCTTCAACGTAAGCAAATCAGCCTGGGAGATCGCAGCAATCTTCTGACGCTGTTCTCCGATGGCATACAACGTATCCGTCGTAGCCACGTTATCCAAGGCCAGTTTATAGTCCGCCTGTGCCATGGCAAGATCAAAGAAATAAGTAACAGCTTCTTCCGACACACTCTCAGCATTATACAGATACTCCTTCTTGACTTTCTCAAATTTCAGAGGTTCAATCTTCCTGTCCCATCGGAAAGCATTATATCCAAGTAAATCCTGCTGATAACCGATACGGAACGGTACGGTAGAGAACTGAGTGGATTTGGAATCTCCAAAGTTGCGCATATAATCCAACTGTGTATCTACATAGAACGTACCTCCGAGAAGATCGAAGTTCTGTGCCAGGCTCAACCCTGCGCTCGCACTCAGCATCTGTTGCTCACGATACACATCAACATTCTCCTGAGAATCGTATCGCTGGGTAATGTATCTGTAATATTGAGCCGGAGTCATGTTCAGGGTAAGGCTCGGCAAACGTGCAGCCTTGTAGCTGCGATACTCCCAATAGCCGGACAAATACATGTTCTTATAGCGGAAGGCTGATAATGAACTGTCATTGGCCATGGCAATAGTTTCTTTCAGATCCAGCTTCAATACGCTTTGGGCCTGCACCCCTGCTCCGCATAGCGCAAGCAGGAAGCATATACTAATTTTTGTGAGTTTCATGTTTTCTATATATATACCAGTAAATCAAAGGAATTATAAAAAGACTTATAAAAAGCCCTACCATCATGGTGCCTATCATGGCAATGGAAAGCGGACGCTGCATTTCTGAACCGAGATCAGAAGTGAAAAGCAAAGGAACCATGGCAAACACGGTAGTCAGGGTTGTCATGATAATTGCTCTCAGTCTTCTGTGGCCGGCAGTATGAATGGCTTCCAGCAAAGGCATTCCTTCCTTCCGCAGTTCGTTGATCGAATCCAACTTCAGAATGGAGTCGTTGACAACAATACCACAGGAAACAATGATACCGATAGCCGACATCAGATTCATGGTATGTCCCGCCGCCCATAACACTACCAGTCCGAAAGCTATATCCATCGGAATTTCTGCCAGCACTATCAAGGGTTGCAGGAAGCTTTCAAACTGGGCACACAGGATAAAATACATCAGCAGAATCGAAATGAAAAGGATCACGGTAAGTTCTCCCATCATCTTCTGGTTCGAAAAGAAGCTTCCTCCGAAACTGACATCCCAGTGACTGTCATCATCTACAGCCTTTCTTACGCCCTCTATGGCTGCCGGTACATCCGCAACCTGATAGAAATTCACGGGTATATATTCCCCGTTACGTCCGGCAGTGATTTCCTTCAGGTCCTCATCGGAAACAATTCTTACAAGCTCACGCAAAGGAATATATTTCTTCTCCTGAGCCGTTTTATCACCGGAAGTTTCTACCATAGTTTCTGCCAGAATGCGGTTCACACTCATTTCCCGTCCGGCTATACCAATGGGAAGATACTGCTGATACGAACGGAGCGTAGAGACCTGATTGTCCTTCAAGGCTGTCCGCAGCACTTTTACCACATCATTATAGTCAACATTATAAATAAGCAGCTTGTTACGGTCTATTTCCAGATTAAGCTGACTTCTGAAAGGAGTTCCTTCCGGCGTATATCCGGTTTCCTCCGCTATACGCTTCTCAATATTTCTGACATCATCTGCTTCAGGCATTGAAGTACGGTCAGACGAACGAAGCTGTGCAACCAGATCCGGTTCCCCGGTAACGAACAATTTCTCAAAGATTGTCACTGGAGGAGAGAATGTAACAGTCGCCGCAGGATAATCCTGATGAATATTCTTGCTGATCATCTCGGTAAGAACAGGAATCTGCTCAGGTTTCTCTGTCTTGAAATACAGTTCCGCCTCACCGGAAGCCAGCTCATTTTCTGTTCCTAACAGATAGTCCTGCATTCCCACATAAGCTGTATGTTCTTCCACCATACTATCCGTCAGGGCCAATAAAGCATTGACTCTTCGGTGATTCTCTTCCACATGAATGTTTTCATTCCATTCGATACTGACTACGGTCTCATTCTGATCAATCTTCGGCATACGTTCCTTTTCTATGATCCAGAACATAAATACACACAACGGCAATGAAAACAATGCCAGGGCAAGATTAAGTTTGCGATGGGAAAACACCCACTCTATACCCGCGTCATAAAACTTTGTCAGCCACTCATTCTTCAGCAAATTCTTGAAATTGGCGGTAAACCAGTTATGCTTTCTGATTCCAATACGATAAAACAGCATATAAAGAACCGGAAGCAGCATAATACCTGTGAAATACGACACCATCAGTCCGGAAGTAATGGAAAAGGCCTCATCCATGAAAATGGCACCGGCAATTCCACTCATAAAAACCAAAGGTACGAAGACAGCAATAGTGGTCAGTGAGGAACTGAGCATCGGAGTAATCATTTCTGAGGTTCCGGCTACTGCTGCACGCCGTAATGAATATCCTTTCTCCCGATACTGAGACACATTCTCCGTAACGATAATTGCGTTGTCAATCATCATACCTACGGCCAGAATCAGACCGGAAAGTGAGATGACATTCAAGGATATGTGACAGATATAGAAAAAGAAGAAAGTAATCACAACCGATGTGATCATAGTGATACCGATCACCAAAGGCGAACGTACATCACCGATAAAGAACACCGCAACAATAAAGATAAACAGGAAACCCAGCGTAAAGTTCTGCTGCAGATTGGAAATTGTATAATCCAGCAATTCCGTCTGATTGCGTGAAATACCGAACTCGATATCAGGATAAATCTCCGCAAAATAATCCGTTGTTTCCTTCAGTTCCTTTCGCAGATTATCCATATTTTCTTCTCCCTGCTTAATGATGGCCAGAGTTACGGCCCGCTTGCCGTCAGCCAGAGAACGCCCGGTTTCGTTTCGGGTTACAGTCTGTACATGACAAATATCCTTGAGCTGCATAACAAGCCCATTGCGGTTGAAATATATATTCTCAACGTCTTCCGGCGTACGGAGAATAGATGCAATGCGTATGTTATATTCATAATAACCGTCGCGGACAAGCATACTCCCCGGCTCCACATTATTTGCAGCGAGTATATTCTCCAGATCAGTGATCCCCATTCCCAGACTTTCCATCTTTCCCATATCAGGAACAATACGAAGCATCTTCTGAGGAACTCCTGTCATATCGGCCATTGCCACCTGAGGAAGCTGCTCTATACGCCGCTTCACGACGTTTTCAGCTAAGGTACACATATTCAGGAAGGCATCTTCATTGGTTTGCCTGTATGGAAGATCATTCTTCAAGGTCATGTTCAGATAGAACACCGGAATATCCGTAGCACTGGCTTTAATGGCTTTCGGCCGTACAGCATCCTTCGGAAGTCCGTTCATGGCTGCATCGATTTTTTCATTCACCTCAATGAAGGCAAGGTCGGTATTCGTCCCGAAATCGAACGACAAACGGATAATACCCGAACCATCACGCGTCTCACTCTTCATCTCTGTCAATCCGGAAACCTGCATAAGCTGCCGTCTGACCGGTGCCACCATCGTATTCTCCAGTTCTCTTGCCGATGAGTTTTCCCCGCTGACCTGTACAGTTATCTGCGGAATATCCACATCCGGAAGCAACGATACAGGCAAAGAAAAATAAGTTACCAGCCCCACAATAAAGCAGGCGGTAAATGCCATCAGTACCGCTATCGGCCGTTTTATCAGAAATTTTACCATATACAAAGCGTTTAAGGTATCACTTTAACAGGAGCTTCATGTGCAAGATTGACATTTCCGGTTACAATGATCTGTGCTCCTTCTTCCATTCCATCGCCTGTCACAGTATATTCCGTCATATTCTCCAGTCCGGTCGTAACATAATTCCACATGGCTTTTCCGTCTTGAAGAGTAAATATCACCTGCTTTCCGGTACGCAAAACTACAGCCGTCTTAGGCACGACAAACTGATCAGGAACAGAACGCTTTACACTGACCCTCACATTCATGCCGTCAAACAGGCGGATATTTCCGTTCACCTTTGCCCTGACACTGACCAGTCCGTCCTCATCTACTAACGGGTTGATCTCAGAAATAGTACCGCTGCACGTTCCCGACGCATTGGCAAAGGAAGAAACCTCTACCTTGTCTCCTCTTTTTACAAGAGGCAACTCGCTCTCCAAGACATGAAAACTGACCTCCATGCCACTGCCTCCAATCACCCGGCAAAAAGCTTTGGTTGCATCAGGACGATTAAATCCGCGAGTTTCAAGGTTCGCAATGACTCCATCAAAAGGTGCAGTCAATACCGCATGGTCCAATTCATATTTGGCCAGTTCATAGGCAGCATGACTCTGGGCATATCCGCTTTTCACTTCAGCCAGCTTCACAATATCCTGAGGTATTTCTTGCATTTTGTCCAGCGAATAACCCTGTCCGATCAACACGTCCTTCATTTCCAGTTCAGACTGACGAAGGCTGACTTCAGCTTTTTCCAGACTATTTTGTAAGGTAAAGAGATCCAACTCTGCTATCTTTTGTCCTTTCCTGACCACATCTCCATTCTTCACATAAATATGAGCAACAGGTTCCGATGTTGCACGAAACGATAAATCGGCATATTGAGAGGCAGTCACCTTTCCATTACTTACCAGTTCATGCTCAAAGGCGTTTTTCTTTAAAGTCATTACCGTTACTTCATTTACTTGGGCAGGAAGAACTGTTTCCACCCCTTCTTTTTCAGGAGCATTCTGCTTTTGATCCTTACATCCGCTGAATGCACCGGCAGCGATCAATAAAAACAACAATGCTTGTTGGCGCTTATCCATAGTAGATATCTTTTGTTAAATTAATATGTTTTCAAATCAAATGATCAATATGTCTAATCCGTGATTAAGGTCTTTCTGATTCGTCAGATACTGCAAATGTAGGATATATAAACGAAATATCCAAATCAGGCAATGGACATTTCCCGGCCGATAACTTCATATTTTTCAGCATGATAATCATAATTAAAAAACTCCATAAAGGACAAAACTTTCAATTTCCGGTCTAAACTTAAGTTGTCCGACTTTTGTAAAGTTTGCCGGCAAATCATTCATAACAAAAGTACTCAAAAAAACATCCAATGATTTCCTGAAAGAAGTCTGAGCTGACGTTCATTTCTAATTATCAATCTATTAAAGGACTTTTTCTCAGAAAAAAATCAGATTTCTCAGAATAGTAAAGTACATATTTCCCGATCAGCAGGAAGAAAATATAATAAAAAAGGTATCTGAACGAAAAGATCATTCGCTCAGATACCCGCTTTCATTCAACCATACGGACTCTTAATCCGCGGAAAGATATTTATCTGTATTAATAGACTTCCACCTTTGCAGCCAAAGCTTTACATTTGTCACGCAATGCATCCAGATCACCATCATTCTTATCGTAGCAAACGACAACTCCCATTCGGCGGTTCAGTTTGGTATATGGCTTACCGAAGATGCGGAGATAAGTGTTCGGCTGAGAGCAAACCAGCTCTTCACCTTTGTAACGAGGAGTCTCCTGACTGGCTATCGGCGACAGAATGACAGCGCTTGCTCCGATGTGTTCCTGAGTAATTCCCGGAATAGGCAGACCCAGTACAGCATACAAATGAAGTTCAAATTCATTCAGGTTCTGCGTATTGGCCAAAGTAACCATACCCGTATCATGCGGACGAGGAGACAATTCAGAGAAATAAACTCCGTTCTCATGGCTCAGGAAGAACTCTACTCCCCACAAACCATATCCGGTCAAGGCTTCAGTTACCTTTGCTGCCATACGCTGAGCTTCGGCCAGATGTTCCGGAGCTATATGAGCCGGCTGGAAACTTTCGCGATAATCTCCGCCTTTCTGCACATGGCCAATCGGAGGACAGAACAAAGTCGGTCCGTTCTTCTGAGTTACCGTAAGCAAGGTAATCTCACTGTCGAATTTCACAAATTCTTCAACAATCAGTTCCTTGATATCTCCCCGGCTTCCCATACATCCGTATTCCCAGGAGTAGCTCAGATCTTCAGGTCCTTTAGCAATAGACTGTCCCTTACCGGAAGACGACATCAAAGGCTTGATCACACAAGGATAACCTATCTTTTCAGCGGCCTCTTTCAGTTCCTCAAAAGAAGTTGCATAGAAATACTTTGCAGTCTTCAATCCCAGTTCTTTGGCTGCCAGATCACGAATAGCCTTACGGTTCATTGTATAGTTAACGGCCCGTGCACTCGGTACAACCTGAATGCCTTCCTTCTCCAAATGATAAAGACGTTCGGTACGGATGGCTTCAATCTCAGGTACAATAATGTCCGGATGGTACTTTGCGACCACCTTGTCAAGGGCATCACCGTCCAACATACTAAACACTTCACAAGCGTCGGCTACCTGCATCGCGGGAGCTCCCGCATACGAGTCACACGCAATGACATACTGTCCAAGTCGCTGTGCTGCGATTACAAACTCTTTTCCTAACTCGCCGGAACCCAGCAAAAGTATTTTCTTAGTCATATCTTTTGTATTTTATCGTCTGTACGGCAAAGATAATCATTTTTAAATAGAAATCTCCGGTTTTACAGCAGGAAGTGATAAGGATAATTCAAATAAGGAGCCTGTATGAACAGAATTATACCTGCACCCAATGCCACAAACCATAAGATCACCCACACTACCTTGGCCGTCGTACTCATCGGCCCCCATATTTTCAGGCCCTGGAAAATGAGCTGCAACAGTCCGATGAACGGAATACATACCACCAGCAACAGACAAACAGCCAGCCCGACAGCCATTCCGGAAGATGAAGCCACCAGTTCCCAGTTGATATAGGGAAAAGCATCATAGACAAAGGCCGGAACACTGATCAGAATACCTGTAGCAGCCATAATCAAGGCAAATACGGTTACAATTCCTGCAAACAGAACCGGAGTGAGACAGATGGCAATCAGGATCAATACCAGTCTCATCAAAAGACCGACCATCTGCACGATTCCACTCCCGATCCGGTGAAGTATGGAACGGGGCTTGTCGGATCTCACATAATCGTTCACACGCTCAAAACTGTCTGTCACCGTACGTCCGATGTTTTCCATGCTGATGGTACGCCCGTGCATCTGCAACTTTTCAGTAGCCGTATGGGCCACCGGAATCACAATCCAGGCAATCAGGTAGACCAATATCAGTCCATGAACCGGAATGGCTAGAAGAATAAGAGCAATACGTACCCACATGGGATCCCAGTTGAAATAGGCAGCCAGTCCGGAAGCCACACCTCCCAGAACCCGGTCGTCCGGATCACGGAACAGACGGCGAGGTCTTTCTTCACGTCTGGTTCCGGCAGAAGATTCCGACTCCGGAGTTTCCTCATCCAGCTGTTCAGGCTTTCCCATACGTTCAATCACGGCTTCAACATTCTCCACCGTAATGACCTGTTGGCCGTTCCGGAGATATTCATCAAAGAGTTCTCCGATACGGTTCTCGATATCACGCACTATTTCTTCAGCTCCTTCTTCCCTGCGGAAATAATAACGGAGATTATTCAGATAATTATCCAGCAATACATAGGCATCCTCATCAATGTGATAGACGGTTCCTCCCAAATTTACAGTCAGTGTCTTTTTCATAATCGTTACATTAAAAGTTTTTGTCTTAAGTGATTTACTGTGTCCGAGAGTTCATCCCAGGCTGCTTCCAGATCCAGCAGGAATTCCTCTCCTTGCGTTGTCAGCCGGTAGTATTTGCGAGGCGGTCCTTGCGTGGATTCCACCCACTCATACGACAGCAGATTGTCATTCTTCAATCGGGTCAGCAACGGATAAAGTGTACCTTCCACCACAATCAGCTTGGCTTCCTTCAGCTTCTGCATAATGTCAGAAGCGTAGGAGGCTTCCCGATGCAGCAACAACAGAATGCAGTATTCCAGCATCCCTTTGCGCATTTGCGATTTTACATTGTCTACATTCATCGTGTTTATCTTTTATTGGTATAGCACAAATATATGCATTATTTAAATACTATGCAATACATAGTACTATATTTCATTGTTTTTAACGGAGAATTTCCTTAAAAAAACGAGATAAGATGTATATTCGCAGGTGAATAACCAATGAAAGGAGGACCTGATGATTACTACCAGAAAAGCAACAACAGCTGATATTTCCCTGATCAATGAACTGGCAACGGAAGCATTTCCCTATACCTACCGCGAGATACTGACTCCCGAACAGATCGATTACATGATGGACTGGATGTATTCTCCCGAAAGCCTGAGACGGCAAATGGAAGAAGAAGGCCATCACTATTACCTTATATATAAGGACGGACAGGCAGCCGGCTACGTCTCTATCCAGCAGGAAGGCGACGACCTGTTTCACCTGCAAAAGATTTATGTACTCCCCGCTTTCTGGAAGGACGGACTGGGACGAAGACTTTTTGAAGTGGCCGTTAATGCCATCCGGGATCTTCACCCCACCCCTTGCCGCATGGAACTGAATGTCAACCGCCATAATCCTGCCAAAGGATTCTATGAGCACATGGGCATGCAGAAAGTGCATGAAGGAGATTTCCCGATCGGAAACGGATTCTACATGAACGATTACATCATGGGAATGGATATCCTGCCGCTTCCGCAGAAAGACTGAATACCCTCAGGATTTCCCGGAAAAGACAGATGGCTGCAGGCAGCTTCAACAAGCTTTCCTGCAGCCATCTGTCTTTTTCCGAACTGATACGGTCCGCTTATTCTTCCCAAACCAGATAAGCAGAAACCAGCCAGTGGTTCAGCTCATTTCCTTTCACCGGCTGGGCTTCCGGAATGCTGACCGTAAAGGTATGTGTACCGGCTTTCAGATCGCCGAGCGCTGCTGTTTCGGGAACAACGTCACTGCCCGGGCACCAGTTGGAGCGGGACAAATCAGATGAACCCAGCGGCTCTTCCACTTCCTTCATGGCATATCCTTCTCCATCGATATAAGAAGCCAGACGCTTCACCAGCCAGACTCCCGTACCGGGATTGAAACGGCGGAATGAAGCACAGTCGTCACGCCAGGGGATAAAATTCAATGCTTCCTTACCATCCACGGAAACAATGTTCTGCTTCTGCACGAACTCGTCGCCACCGCTATGGCCTCCATGTCCGGTCACGATGTATTTCAGTTCCACATTACGCGCATCACGCGGCAAAGTGAAGTCCGTTGTCACCGCACGGCGGGCAAAAATGTCGGGATACGTCTGTCCGATGTAATACACGGTGTTCATCAGCGGAGTGATATGACGCTTCGGCATCACGTCATTGGGCAGCTTGCTTTCCTTGATGTCCAGTTCCATGCTGACCACATATCCTTCCGGAGTCCAGGTATCAATGAACACACCCACATAGGCTTCTCCTTCGAGCAAAGGATAAAGCTGCGTAATGTCCTGCTGCCAGGTAACGGATTTTTCCCAGTGAGGGATATAAACCGGACGGCGGGTTGCCGACAAAGAATCGTCGGGCGCACTGAAGTGTCCCACCCCGAAAGGCGTCATAAAACGCATCAGTTCCACCGTAGGAAGATAATCCTTGCCCGGAACAATACCGATCATGTTCTCATATTTGGTGCTGTCCACTTCCGGAAACTTCTGCTTTCCTTCAGCAATGTTCAGCAGGTTGATGACAGATTCCTTCGGTAACACAAAGACAGAACCCGACTTGTCCCAGCGGTCTCCGTTGGAAGCCAGTTCTACCTTTATATCCACATCAATGTTACGCTGGTACTTGGGAAGCGTTATTTTCTTCAACAGAATACGTCCGTTCACCAGACGCATCACTCCGTTGCTGTCCGGAGCCGTATAATTGGCGATCGAATCGGGACAGAAGCGCACCCGCTCCTGCTGAAACACCGTCAGGTTACAGTCGCCTTGTGCAGGATATTCCTTCGGCCCGCACGCCGCAAAAGAAAGGGCTGCCACACCGGCCGCCACATAAGGAAGAACTTTTTTCCACATAAATTTACTTTCTGATCTATTAATTTATTAAAGAGTGCCCGGAACCCGCCGGACATCGGTTGTCCATTCTTTTTTCAGCATGAAAAAGACCGGGACCAGTCTGCCGCACACGGAATGAACCTTCCGCCTGTACACGGACAGACTGACTCCGGACTTTAACGAACCTCAGGAAGCCATTCGCCTCCCCGAAGTCAAAATTACTGATGCTGTTCTCTCAGCAGGTCGTTCACCGTCTTCACCGGATTGAACGTGCTCAGAGGAACTTCTACAAATACCGTATTCCAGTCGCTCATCGAACCGTTCCACAAGCCCGGAAGTTCCAGTGCCTTCAGTTCCTTGCCGCCCTTTGACTTGTAGGAAATGAAGCCTGTTGCCTTGTCCACATAGTTCAGCAAATTGAACTTATTGCCCTTGTAGTCGCGTACGGCGCAGACCAGATCCACCGGATTGAAGTGAGTTCCCTGTTCGAACATGGCTTTCTTTTCAGGATCTTTCATATCAATCTGTGAACTTTCCAGAATCTGCAAGGAAACAGTTCCGTCCGGATTATAAGCCAGGAACGGGCCACCTCCCGGTTCGCCTACGTTCTTCACCATACCACAGACACGCATCGGACGATTCAGCTTCTTGCGCAGGTAAATCACCAGGTCCGCATCCTCCAGCTGCTTGAGATCGGCACGGCGGCAGCGCAAGTCACGCTGCACGAAACGGATAATTTCTTCCAGCTGATCGTGGCTGTAATGTCCGCCATCCAGCAAGCGCAGGTAATCGAAAGCCTTCGCCTGCAAAGTTACCAGCACGCCGGCCAGCAGTTTCTTGTAAGTAACGGTATCACCTTTCAGACGGTCGGGCACCACATTATCAATGTTCTTGATGAATACCACATCAGCATCCAGGTCGTTCAGGTTTTCAATCAGCGCACCGTGACCACCCGGACGGAAGAGCAGTTTGCCCTTGTCGCGGAACGGCTTGTTCTCCATGTCCGCAGCAACCGTATCCGTACTCGGCTTCTGTTCAGAGAAACTTACATGATAACGGATGCCATACTTAGCCTCATATTCCGCCACCTTGGCATCCACCAGCTGCTGGAACAGCTGACGGTGTTCCGTTGATACGGTGAAGTGAACATTGGCTTCTCCACTCTTTCCGGCTGCATAAAGCGCACCTTCCACCAGATGTTCTTCCAACGGAGTACGCACACCGTCTGCATACCGGTGGAACTTCAGCAAGCCCTTCGGCAGTGCACCATAATTCAGGCCGGCAGCTTCCAGCAGGTTGGAAACGATGGCCTTGTACTGACGTTCTTCAAGCAAAGCATTGATGGTCTTGCCCGTATTGTCCATACAAGCAGCATTCAGGTCGTTGAAGAAGGCGAAACTATGGATGTGGTCAAAGAATTTTTTCTCAAAGTCTGTAGTCGGAACATCATAATCCGCACCCAGAAATTCGAACATATTCTTGAACATACGGCTGGCCGCACCCGAAGCAGGCACAAACTTCACAATTTTTGAAGGGCCCTGCATGTAAGCATCCCATGCTTCCAGATATTTCTTCTGAGCCTCAGAATCCGGGACCATGATCCCATTGTTGTCCACGGATGCAGCTCCGGCCAGCTGCAGGAACGGGAAACCTTTCTCAAAACAAGCCAGCTGTTCGGCTATCTGTTCTTCGGTAATCCCTTTCTGTTTTAATAACTCTTTGTCTTCGCACGTCAACATACGCTAGTATATTTTTAGGTTAAAAATGAATTTCATCATCGAAAGATATCCAAAAGTATAAAAAAATGCCGAAAGTTTATAGCAAAAAGGAAGAAAAAAACTAACTTTACCCTCGAAGATTAAAACAAAACATCATGGAAGAAGCACTTTTTTTTACTCCGGAGGAGCACAGACAACTGATTGCACTCTATAAAAAGATCCTGCAACTATCCGGAGAGACTCTACTAAAAGACGACTGCCACAAGTTGAAGAACCACTTGATTGCTGCCGCTTCCAGCAAAAGCATTCCCCGAAACGTGTTCGGTATGAATCCCATCATCAAGGACATGCAGACAGCCGTCATTGTCAGCGAAGAAATCGGAATGCGACGGGCTTCCATCCTGGGCATTATGCTGCATGAATCCGTGAAATGCGGATTCTGTTCCCTGGAGTCCGTGCAACAGGAATACGGAGAAGACGTGGCCGGAATCATTCGGGGACTGGTAAAGATCAACGAACTCTACACCAAAAGCCCGACCATCGAATCAGAAAACTTCCGCAACCTGCTGCTTTCGTTTGCCGAAGACATGCGGGTTATCCTCATCATGATTGCAGACCGCGTCAACCTGATGCGGCAGATCAAAGACTGCCCCAACGAAGAGGCACGCCTGGAAGTGGCCAATGAAGCGGCTTATCTCTATGCTCCGCTGGCACACAAGCTGGGACTTTACAAGCTGAAATCAGAACTTGAGGACTTGTCGCTGAAATATACACAGCACGACATCTATTACCACATCAAGGACAAACTGAATGCCACCAAGGCAGCACGCGACCGGTATATCGACGCTTTCATCGAACCGGTACGCAGAAAGCTGGAAGAGGCCGGGCTGAAGTTCCACATCAAAGGACGCACCAAGTCCATCCATTCCATCTATCAGAAGATGAAGAAACAGGGCTGTCCGTTCGAAGGTGTATACGATCTGTTTGCCATCCGCATTATCCTCGACTCCCCTATTGACAAGGAAAAACAGGAATGCTGGCAGGCTTACTCCATCGTGACCGACATGTATCTGCCCAACCCCAAGCGACTCCGTGACTGGCTGTCCGTCCCCAAAAGCAACGGCTATGAATCCCTGCACATCACCGTCATGGGACCGGAAGGGAAATGGGTGGAAGTACAGATTCGTACCGAACGCATGGACGAAATCGCCGAAAAAGGACTTGCAGCCCACTGGAGATATAAAGGTATCAAGGGAGAAACGGGACTGGACGAATGGCTGAACTCCATCCGCGAGACACTGGAGAATGCAGACAGCGACATGGAGGCTATGGATCAGTTCAAACTGGATCTCTACAAAGATGAAGTCTTCGTATTCACTCCCAAAGGCGACCTTTACAAACTGCCGCAGGGAGCCACCATCCTCGACTTTGCCTTTACCATCCACACCAGCATCGGAAGCCGGTGTATCGGAGCACGCGTCAACGGAAAGAACGTTCCTTTGCGGCAAACCCTGAACAGCGGTGATCAGGTGGAGATCATCACTTCGAGCACACAGACTCCGAAAAGAGACTGGCTGAACTTCGTCACGACCTCCAAGGCGCGCACCAAGATCCGCCAGACCCTGAAGGAAATTGCGGCCAAGCAGACCCAGTTTGCCAAGGAAACCCTGGAACGCAAGTTCAAGAACCGCAAGCTGGAATACGATGAAGCCATTCTGATGAGACTCATCCGCAAGCTGGGCTACAAGAATGTCACCGACTTCTATCAGGGCATTGCCGACGAGACCATGGATGTCAATACCATCATCGACAAGTACCTGGAACTCCAGAAACGGGAAAGCGAGCAGCGGGACGAAATCACTTACCGAAGCGCCGAGGCCTACAACCTGCAACAGCCTGTAGAAGGCAAGGATTATTACAAGGACGACGTACTGGTCATCGACCAGAATCTGAAGGGACTTGACTTCACGCTGGCGCGCTGCTGCAACCCCATCTACGGCGACGAGGTATTCGGATTCGTCAGCATCTCGGGAGGAATCAAGATCCACCGCTGCGACTGCCCGAACGCCAAAGACATGAAGTCCAGATTCCCCTACCGCATCGTACGCGCCAAATGGGCCGGAAAGAGCCAGGGCAAGCAATACCCCATCACCCTGCGCATCGTGGGACATGACGATATCGGTATCGTGACGAATATCACTTCCATCATCAATAAGGAGAGTGACATTCTGCTGCGGTCCATCAGCATCGATTCTCACGACGGACTTTTCTCGGGCATGCTGACCGTAATGGTAGACGATACGGGAAAACTGGAAGCACTGATCAAGAAGATCAAAACCGTAAAAGGAGTAAAACAGGTCAACAGAGGATAGTTATTCGTTAATAAACCTAATCAAGACAACCTAAATCGCACAAAAATCAGTACTTTTACAGCGGTTTAACTAAAAAGGACATAGCAATGAAAAAAATTTTTCTCAGCGCACTCCTAATTACACTGAGTGCACTATTCGTTTTTGCTCAGGGAACGGCTCTGATTAAATTTGAAAAGACGAGCCACAACTTCGGATCTTTCTCTGAAAGCAACCCGAAAGTTACCTGTACTTTCAAGTTTACCAATGCTGGTGACGGCCCGCTGGTGATCCACCAGGCCATTGCTTCCTGCGGATGCACCGTACCGCAATATCCGAAAGAACCCATCAAACCGGGAGAAAGCGGTATCATTACAGTAACTTACGACGGTGCAGGCAAGTTCCCCGGACATTTCCGCAAGACCATCACCCTGCGCACGAACAGCAAAGACGAAATCACCCGACTGGTCATTGAAGGAGACATGATGCCATCGGCTGACAAATAATACGGATCATCCCCCGGCCCCGAAAAGCCGGGGTTTTTTATGCCCGTAAAAACGTCGAATTCTTTTCATGAAAAGCCCGAGGGCTTTTCCCCTGAACGCCGAAACGTTTTTAAAAAACTCCGGCGGCTTCTGAAACAATTCCCCCAAGGTCCGGCAACCCCTTCCAGGGCATCCGGAACCAGGAAAAAAATCGTGCGGTCGATGAGCCGGAATCGTGCGGTCGTTGGGGCTGAATTATGCGGTCGTTGGAGCCGGATCGTGCGGTCGATTTTTCCCCTTCCTGCAAACCCTTCAGAACAGGCTCCTGCCCGCCTCCGTCTTCCCGGAGAAAAACCTCGCCGGAAGAGTATAAAAAAAGAGGATGCATCCCTCAGGACACATCCTCCAGTTTCTTTTACTGCAAGTGTGATGCAAGCAATCAAGCTTCAGCAGGAGCTTCAGCAGCTTCTTCAGCAGGAGCTTCTTCTGCGTTTGCAGCAGCCTCAGCTTCAGCTTTGGCAGCAGCTTCAGCAGCTTTCTTTTCAGCTACCTTCTGAGCGATTGTTTCATTTACTTTCTTTTCAGCTTCCAGACGTGCCTTCTCAGCAGCCTTCTTAGCTTCTGCGTCTTTTGCTCTCAAAGCGTCCAGACCAGCCTGTTTGTTTTCTTTCCAGGCATTGAAGCGAGCTTCAGCAGTAGCTTCATCGAATGCACCTTTAGCAACACCACCCAGCAAGTGTTTCTTCATGTAAACACCTTCGCGAGACAAGATAGTGCGTACAGTGTCAGTAGGCTGAGCACCTACCATCACCCAGTGCAATGCACGTTCAAAATTCAAATCTACTGTGGCAGGATTGGTATTCGGGTTGTAAGTACCAATTTTCTCAGTAAATCTACCATCACGTGGTGCTCTTGCATCTGCAATAACAATAGCATAGAACGCATATCCTTTGCGTCCGTTTCTCTGCAATCTGATTTTCGTTGCCATTTTCTTTTAAAATTTCTTTTTTAGTTTTTATTGATTTGAATTATGCCATCAACTCGTAATGGCGCGGCAAAGGTACGAATAATCTTTTATTCCACCAAGCTTTATCTTATAATTTACTGATTTCCCGTAACCATTTTTCCAGTTCGCCGGTCCATTGGCGCTTGTAGGGGAAGCTGTCGTTATATCCCCATCCGTGGCCTCCGACAGGATAAACATGCAGACTGCTGGCCGGTACCTGATTGCTCACAAGCGCCTGAAAATAGTTCAGACTGTTGGCAACAGGAACAGCCGTATCATCACTGCTGTGCATGATAAAGGCGGGCGGCGTCTGCGGTGTTACCTGAAGTTCATTGGAATATTCCCTGACCTTCTCGGCGGAAGGATTCTGCCCCAGCAGATTGATGCGGGATCCGCGATGGTTTATTTTCGGGTCCATGCTGATAACCGGATAAAAAAGAATCTGGAAATCAGGACGGGTTTCCGCATCAAAATGGGTAGCGGCCGTACTTGCCAGATGTCCGCCTGCCGAAGCGCCCATCACGCCGACTTTCTTCACCTGCCAGTCATCCGCATGACTGCGCATGACACGGATAGCCTGATGTACATCGCTCAGAGGTACCTCATCGTGTCCGTTGGGCATCCGGTAGCGGAGTACTGCATACGTGATGCCCTGACTGTTGAACCAGGCGGCCATGTCTGTTCCCTCGTGGTGCATGGCCAGAATCGAATATCCTCCTCCCGGACAGGCTACGACGGACAGTCCGTTTCCTTTTTCAGCCGGATAGACATACAGGATAGCCTCCCGGGTATTCTTGGGATAATCCGGATCCGTCAGATCTTCCTGCAGGATGCCGTTGTCGTTAGGGGCACCATCAGGCCATAATTTAATCTCAATTGCTTTCTGGGCAAAGAGAGCGGCCGGAAGGAGAAACAAAAGGAAAAGCAAAGACTTTTTCATACGGCAAATACTTTTCAGCGTTTATTTTTTCAGTTTCATGCTTGCTTTCACCAGATAAGTGATCAGCAGGATATAAGCCAGCAACGATACGATCTGACTCATCGGATTTGCCAGCCAGCTTTCGTTGATCAGATTGATTTCGCAGTAACGCATAATGGCACTTACCACACCCATCAGGGCACCTCCGGCAATGAATCCGGAAGCCAGCAGGGTTCCTTTCTCACCACGTGCACTGTTCACTGCTTCGTCCTTGCTGCGGGTTGTGACATACCAGTTGACAGCACCGCCGACCAGCAACGGGAGGTTCAGTTCAAGAGGAATGAACATTCCCAGCGCAAAGGCCAGTGCAGGCACTCTGCAGAAAGTCAGGATCAGAGCAAGCAAGGCTCCGGCTCCATACAACAACCAGGGCGCTCCCACTCCGTTCATCAGCGGATCAATCACAGCCGCCATGGCATTGGCCTGCGGGGCAGCCAGCTGTCCGCTCGTAAAGCCGTATGATTCATTCAAAACCATAATCACACCGCCTACGGTAGCAGCCGATACCAGAGTTCCGAGGAACTTCCAGGTTTCCTGCTTCTTCGGAGTACTTCCCAGCCAGTAACCGATCTTCAGGTCGGTAATGAAACCTCCGGCCATGGAAAGAGCGGTACATACAACGCCTCCCATTACCAGAGCAGCCACCATTCCTGTCGCTCCGTTCAAGCCAACAGCAACCATGATAACCGATGCCAGAATCAGTGTCATCAGAGTCATTCCCGATACAGGATTGGTTCCCACAATGGCAATCGCATTGGCTGCGACCGTTGTGAACAGGAACGAAATACCTGCTACCAGCAGAATGGCTACCACTGTATGCAACACATTTCCCTGCATTACGTCGAAGTAGAAGAACAGCAGTACCAGCAACAGGGTAAAGATAGACCCGAAAGCGATGATCTTCATTGAAATATCTTTCTGCGTACGTTCAGCCTTCGCTTCAACTTTCTTTCCACCCATTTCGCGGGCAGCAAGACTCACCGCACTCTTGATGATTCCCCAGGAACGGACAATACCAATGATACCGGCCATCGCAATACCACCGATACCGATGCTCTTGGCATATTCGGAGAAAATCTGTTCGGGTGACATGTCTTTTACGGCCACTGCAATCGAAGGATTCCATGCATTCAGCACCTGATCTCCCCAAAGCAAAGAGAAACCGGGAACAATGATCAGCCAGACAGCCAGTGAACCGGCACAGATGATGGCCGCATACTTCAGTCCGACAATGTATCCGAGTCCCAGTACGGCAGCACCCGTATTGATCTTGAAAACCAGTTTCAGCTTCTCAGCCAGGGTTTCTCCCCATCCGCAGACACGGCTCGTGAAGTTTTCATTCCACCAGCCGAAAGTTCCCACGATGAAGTCATACAGACCTCCTACAAGGCCCGCCATCAGCAGCGGTTTGGCCTGATCGCCTCCCTTCTCACCGGAAACAAGCACCTGAGTACTGGCCGTGGCTTCCGGAAAAGGATATTCACCATGTTTCTCACTTACGAAATATTTACGGAATGGAATCAGGAAAAGAATACCCAGTACACCGCCCAGCAGGGAGCTGATGAACATCTGCATAAAGTTGACCGTCATTTCGGGATACTTTTCCTGCAGGATATAAAGAGCAGGAAGCGTAAAGATGGCACCGGCTACAATTACGCCTGAGCAGGCACCGATGGACTGAATCATGACATTCTCTCCCAGTGCGCCTTTGCGCTTGGTGGCACTTGACACACCCACAGCAATAATGGCAATGGGAATGGCGGCTTCAAACACCTGTCCTACTTTCAGGCCCAGATAGGCCGCTGCTGCCGAGAAAATGACAGCCATCACAATACCCCAGCTTACAGACCAGAGGTTAACTTCCGGATAAGTTTTGTCGGGAGACATCAAAGGTTCATACTTTTCCCCCGGCTTCAGCGGCCGGAATGCGTTTTCAGGCAATCCAACCGGTTTTTCTTGTTCTTCTTTCATGCGCTTCTATAGTTTTTGATTAGTAATTTTCCTTTTATCGCGTCCAAAAGTACGAAAAATTAGGTCAGAAAAGGAATTTTTGACAAACAAAACGCACCAAAGCACACAGATCTTACGGATCCGTCTCCCTATACCTTATTATATATAGGAGCCAAAGCAGAGGTAATCTTTTCAGGAACATGCGGAAGAGGAGATAAAAAAAAGAAGCTCACAAACCCTTCATTTGTGAGCTTCTTCGCTTTCAGATTCTCAGTTTTCACTGAATCTCAGCGGTGCGTACGGGACTCGAACCCGTGACCCCATGCGTGACAGGCATGTATTCTAACCAACTGAACTAACGCACCAGTATTTTTTGTTTTGTTGCTTTCTCTCTCGATTGCGGATGCAAAGATACAACAAATTCTTTATTCTGCAATACTTCTTGCTCTTTTTTCTAAAAAAAATGCATTGACTCTCCGGATATCCGGAAGCGTCATCCAAACAAACAGCCTGCAAAAAGGCCTGTACCATCAACTTTTTGTCATTATTCTTAGGAGATAAACAATAATTAGTTATTTTTGCGGAAAAGTGTCTATCAAACACCAAATTTCAGATTCATGAAAACAGCTATTATCAAATACAACGCCGGAAACATCTTTTCCGTCAGCCATGCCCTCAAAAGGCTTGGGGTGGAAGCTATCCTTACAGACAACCCCGAGGAACTGCTGAGTGCCGATAAAATTATCTTCCCCGGTGTGGGAGAAGCCGGAACAACCATGAAGCACTTGCAGGAACACGGGCTGGACCGCCTCATCAGGGATCTGAAACAGCCTGTACTGGGAATCTGCCTGGGCATGCAACTGATGTGCCGGCATTCCGAGGAAGGGGATGTGGACTGCCTCGGCATCTTTGACACCGACGTGAAACGTTTTCTTCCCCAACGGCAGGAAGACAAAGTGCCCCACACCGGATGGAATACCATTTCCAGTCTGCAGAATCCGCTTTTCAAAGGGCTTTCGCCGGAGGAATACGTTTATTTCGTACATAGTTTCTATGTACCGGTCAATCCATTTACTGCTGCCGTGACCGACTATATCCTGCCTTTCAGCGCAGCTTTGCATAAGGACAATTATTATGCAACCCAGTTTCATCCGGAAAAAAGCGGAAGAATCGGGGAACGGATCCTGACCAACTTTCTGGAACTGTAAGATCCGGACTGTTATTTATCCTAATATCAACGAATACAGATTTTCATACCATGATAGAAATCATACCTGCCATTGACATTATCGGCGGAAAATGTGTCCGCCTGTCACAAGGTGATTATGCATCCAAACAAGAATATAACCAGGATCCCGTAGAAATGGCATTGCAGCTGGAAGCTTACGGAATCCAGCGGTTGCACGTTGTCGACCTGGACGGAGCAGCCTCACAGCACGTAGTCAATTACCGCGTTCTCGAACGCATTGCCGGACGAACTTCCCTGAAAATCGATTTCGGCGGAGGCATCAAGACTGACGAAGACCTCGTCATAGCCTTTGACAACGGCGCACAGATGGTAACACTGGGAAGCGTTGCGGTCAAACACCCGGAACGTTTCGACAAATGGCTTGCCCAGTACGGCCCCGAGAAGATTATTCTGGGAGCCGATGTCAAAAACGGAAAGATAGCCGTCAACGGATGGAAAGAAGAGAGCAATGACCAGCTGGAACCTTTCATTGATGCATATATAAAGAAAGGTGTAACCCAGGTTCTCTGCACAGACATCAGCCGTGACGGAATGATGCAGGGCCCCGCAACGGACTTGTATCACGACATCATCAGCCAGCACCCCACCCTTCACCTCATCGCGAGCGGAGGTGTGAGCTGTATAGATGACATCCGTCGTCTGGAAGAAAAGCAGATTCCTGCCGTCGTTTTCGGCAAAGCCCTTTACGAAGGACGGATCACCCTGAAGCAACTGGCAGATTTTCTCTAACCTCTAAAAAAAACGGAAAACTATGCTTGCCAAACGAATCATACCTTGTCTGGACATCAAGGACGGACAAACCGTAAAAGGAACCAACTTCGTCAACCTGAGACAGGCCGGTGACCCGGTGGAGCTGGGCAAGGCTTACAGCGAACAGGGAGCAGACGAACTGGTTTACCTCGACATCACAGCGAGCCATGAAGGACGGAAAACCTTCACCGAACTGGTGAAACGGATTGCTGCGGAAATCAATATTCCCTTCACCGTGGGTGGCGGCATCCACGAACTGGCAGATGTAGACCGCCTGCTCAATGCCGGTGCGGATAAGATCTCCATCAACTCGGCTGCTCTGAAGAATCCTGCACTGATTGACGATATCGCCAGACACTTCGGCTCTCAGGTATGCGTCGTGGCCATCGATGCCCGGCAGACGCCTGCCGGATGGAAATGTTACCTGAACGGGGGACGGCTCGAAACCGACCGCTATCTCTACGAATGGGCCCAGGAAGCCAACCAGCGCGGAGCCGGCGAGATCCTGTTCACAAGCATGGATCATGACGGAGTGAAAACAGGCTATGCCAATGAAGCGCTTGCCCATCTGGCACAGACGCTTTCCATCCCGGTAATCGCTTCCGGAGGAGCTGGAGCCAAAGAACATTTCCGCGATGCATTCCTGCAGGGAAAAGCAGACGCAGCCCTGGCTGCAAGTGTATTCCATTTCGGTGAAATTCCGATCCCTTCCCTCAAGGAATATCTCCGGGAGGAAGGCATCAATGTCAGATTATAATATTTTAAAGAAACTATATACCACGCATTATGGAACTGAATTTTGACAAAATGAACGGGCTGGTTCCTGCCATCATCCAGGACAACAGCACCCGTACCGTACTCATGCTGGGATTCATGAATCAGGAAGCCTATCAGAAAACAATAGAAACAGGGAAAGTCACTTTCTTCAGCCGGACACGCAACCAGCTGTGGACCAAGGGAGAAACCAGCGGACACTATCTGGATGTGGTCAGCATCAGCGCCGACTGTGATCAGGATACATTGCTCATCAAGGTCAATCCTCACGGCCCTGTCTGCCACACAGGAGCTGATACCTGCTGGAACGAAAAGAATGAAGCGGAAGACATCATGTTCCTCAAGGAACTGCAGGACTTCATCGACAAACGGCACGAAGAAATGCCCGAGAAATCATATACCACCAGCCTTTTCCGCTCCGGCGTAAACAAAATGGCCCAGAAGGTGGGAGAAGAAGCCGTGGAAACCGTCATCGAAGCATGCAACGGCACTGACGAACGACTGATTTATGAAGGAGCAGACCTGATTTATCACCTGATTGTACTCCTTACTTCCAAAGGGTACCGCATCGAAGATCTGGCACGCGAACTCCGTGAACGTCATAGTGAAAACTGGAAAAAACACTAAGCAGATGGAGGAACAGCCACTCATCGTCTACCGCAACGTAGACATCAACCAGCAGGAACTCGGCATTCTGAACGATGTCAATTTTGAACTTCGCCGCGGAGAGTTCGTCTACATCATCGGAAAAGTAGGAAGTGGGAAATCTACTTTCCTGAAAACCATTTATGGAGAATTGCCCGCCTGTAACGGAGAACCTCAGGTACTGGAATACAACATGCGTGAGATCCGGCCAGGTCAGATCCCTGCACTCCGCCGCCGGCTGGGGATTGTGTTCCAGGACTTCCAGCTTCTGACCGACCGCACCGTGGAAGAGAACCTGAAGTTCGTTCTCCGGGCAACCGGCTGGAAAGACCGGACCGCCATCCAGAACCGCATCCATGAAGTTCTGACACAAGTGGGAATGGAGAACAAAGGATATAAGATGCCCAATGAATTATCCGGAGGTGAACAGCAGCGTATCGTCATTGCAAGAGCCATTCTGAACAAGCCGGAAATCATTCTTGCAGACGAACCGACAGGCAACCTTGACGTAGAAACCGGACGCCACATCGTGGAACTTCTGCGCGACATCTGCCGGCAGGGTTCAGCCATCATCATGACGACTCATAATCTGAATCTGCTGACTGAATACCCCGGAACAGTCTACTGTTGCAAGGATCATCGCCTGCAAAAAGACACGAATTTATAAAAAAGACCTAACGGGCAATCACTTTTTCCCGATAAACTCAAAAAGTCTGTTTTTTTATTACTACATTTGCACGAGAAATAATAAAAAGAACGATTAACCAACAAAATTAAAATTCGGAAGGTAAAATGAAGGTTTTAAAGTTTGGAGGAACATCCGTAGGCTCTGCACAGAGAATGAAGGATGTAGCCAAATTGATTACTGACGGCGAACAAAAGATCGTAGTATTGTCAGCTATGTCAGGAACAACCAATACACTGGTTGAGATTTCGGATTATCTGTACAAGAAAAATCCTGAAGGTGCTAACGAAGTCATCAATAAGCTGGAGGCTAAATATAAACAGCATATTGAGGAGCTTTATTCCACTGAAGAGTATAAACAGAAAACTCTGGAATTCGTCAAATCCGTATTCGACTACATCCGCTCATACACCAAAGACATCTTCACCTTGTTTGAAGAAAAGGTCATCCTGGCACAGGGAGAAATTATCTCTACCAATATGGTGACTAATTATCTGTGTGAACAGGGCGTGAAAGCAACCTTAATTCCGGCTCTGGAATTTATGCGTACGGACAAGAACAGTGAACCTGACCTCACATATATCCGTGAGAAACTGGCCATCCAACTGGAAGCAAATCCGGACTATGAAATCTATATCACTCAAGGATTCATTTGCCGTAATGCATACGGAGAAATCGACAACCTCCAGCGTGGTGGCAGTGACTACACTGCATCTCTTATCGGAGCAGCTGTCAACGCCAGCGAAATCCAGATCTGGACAGACATCGACGGTATGCATGACAATGATCCGCGTATCGTGGACAAAACTTCTCCGGTGCGCCAGCTTCACTTTGAAGAAGCTGCCGAATTGGCTTACTTCGGTGCAAAGATCCTGCACCCGACTTGCGTACAGCCTGCCAAATATGCCAACATCCCCGTACGTCTGCTCAACACAATGGAACCGACTGCTCCGGGTACCCTGATTTCAAACGAAACAGAAAAGGGCAAGATCAAGGCTGTTGCTGCCAAGGATAACATCACTGCCATCAAGATCAAGTCAAGCCGTATGTTGCTGGCTCACGGTTTCCTGCGCAAAGTGTTTGAAATCTTCGAAAGCTACCAGACTGCCATTGACATGGTTTGTACTTCAGAAGTAGGTGTATCTATGTCTATCGACAACACCAAGCATCTGAATGAAATCGTAGACGACCTGAAGAAATACGGTACTGTTACTGTTGACCATGACATGTGTATCGTATGTGTTGTAGGTGACCTGGAATGGGAAAATGTCGGTTTCGAAGCTAAAGCTCTTGATGCGATGCGCGACATCCCGGTACGCATGATCTCCTTCGGAGGCAGCAACTACAACATTTCGTTCCTGATCCGCGAAGCTGACAAGAAGAAAGCATTGCAGTCATTGAGCGACGCCTTGTTCAACAACAAGTAAAAAAAGCCCTGTCAACAACAGGGACAAGATATCAATGAAACTCTAGAAGAGCGGATGTTCACGGTTCTTAAACACCGCGTCGTCCGCTCTTGCTACATTATCTATTCAATAAAAATAAAAAACTGAACTAAGCATGAAAGGAACATTCCCTATTCATAAATTCCGCGAACTGGAAACTCCCTTCTATTATTACGATACGAATCTGCTGCGCCATACGCTGGATACGATTCGCAAAGAAGCCGGAAAATACAACAAGTTCTGTGTACATTACGCTGTTAAGGCCAATGCAAATCCTAAGGTTTTAAGCATCATCCGGGAAAGCGGACTGGGAGCCGACTGTGTAAGCGGAGGTGAAATCAAGGCTGCAATTAAGGCAGGATTCCCGGCAAACAAGATTGTTTATGCCGGAGTCGGCAAAACAGATGCAGAAATCAACCTCGGACTGGATTATGACATTTTCTGCTTTAACGTGGAATCTGTTCCGGAACTTGAAGTCATTAATGAACTGGCTGCAGCCAAAGGTAAAATCGCCAGAGTGGCCTTCCGCATCAATCCGGATGTGGGTGCACATACGCATGCCAACATTACAACCGGCCTGGCTGAAAACAAATTCGGTATCAGCATGAAGGATATGGATCATGTAATCGATCGGGCACTGGAAATGAACAACATTAACTTTGTCGGTCTCCACTTCCATATCGGTTCACAGATTCTCGACATGGGTGACTTCACTGCTCTCTGCAACCGCATCAATGAATTGCAGGAAAAGCTTTATGCCCGTCAGATCATTGTAGAGCACATTAATGTGGGAGGCGGACTCGGTATCGATTATGCCCACCCGAACCGCCAGCCTGTACCTGACTTTGCTTCCTACTTCGAAACTTATCACAAGCATCTGAAGCTCCGCCCGCAACAGACACTCCACTTCGAACTGGGCCGTTCTGTTGTAGGACAATGCGGAAGCCTCATCACAAAGGTGATCTATGTAAAGCAGGGAACCAACAAGCAGTTTGCTATTGTAGACGGAGGTATGACAGACCTTATCCGGCCAGCTCTTTATCAGGCATACCACAAAATCGAGAATATCACTTCTGACGAAGCAACCGAAACTTACGATGTGGTAGGTCCGATCTGTGAATCATCTGATGTATTCGGAAAAGCTATCGACTTAAACAAAGTGAAACGTGGTGATCTCATTGCCCTCCGTTCAGCAGGAGCCTACGGGGAAATCATGGCATCCGGCTATAACTGTCGTCAGCTTCCTCAGGGATATACTTCAGACGAACTGGTATAACAAAACAGCACATCTCTATGATGTGACTTTAAACGCCCAAGCACGCAGACCGCAAATCCGCAAATTCTGGAAGAGCAGTCTGTGTGCTTCTCCGTTTCACGCACATTCTTTAGATAACACATCTCGGCGTAATACAATCAAAAACGGAACAATATGACAGTAGCACCTCTTTCACCAGTCTTATTGACACTAATCATCGCCTGCTGTACGCTGTTTCTCATACAGCTGGCATTTGTGCTTGGCATTTACAACCGCATACATCAGGCCTGCAAGAAACTTTCCGACTCTCCGGCAGACAGCAATATTCCCCTTCCTCCTCTTTCGGTGATCATTGTAACAAAAGATACCGGAAAAGTTCTGGAAGAAAACTTGTCGGCCATACTGGAGCAGGATCACCCTCAGTTTGAAGTTATCGTCGTCAATGACCAGTCTGCCGGCGAAGACGAAAACATACTGAAACGGATGGAGGGAAAATATCATCACCTCTACCGCACTTTCATACCTCAGACAGCGCGTTATATCAGTCGGAAAAAGTTAGGCATCGCCATGGGTATCAAAGCCAGCCGCTACGAATGGATTGTAGTAACAGAACCCTATTGCCGGCCTGTCAGCCCCAACTGGCTACGCAGTCTGGCTTCTCATTTCACCCCCGAAACGGACATTGTGCTGGGCTACAGCAACTACTTCCCCGCCAAAGGATGTTTTGCACGGCGTCTGATTGCAGACACTTTATTCCACTCCATGCGGTATCTGGGGATGGCTCTGGCAGGAAAACCCTACATGGGTATCGGACGCAATCTGGCTTATCGGAAACGGATTTATGAAAACCACAAAGGATTCTCAGACCAGCTTGTCTTACAGCGGGGTGAGGATGACCTGTTCATCAATTCCGTAGCCAACTCCTATAATACACAAGTAGCTGTTCATCCGGACAGCATCGTGCGCATGCCTATACCTCCTTACAAGCGGATCTGGTTTGAAGAAAAGATCGGAGAACATGTAACCGGACATCTTTACCACGGATGGGCAAGATTCAGCAACGCTTTCGAAACCTGGACTTGTGCCTTGTTTCATCTGATCACACTGGCAGGCCTGATCTTATCCATCATCTCTTTTCAATGGATAGCAACTGGTGTATTCTTCCTTTTAGGTCTTGTCCGATTCATCATTCAGATGATAGTTTTCAGGAATACGGCCAAGGATATGCAAGAAAAATTGTGCTGCGTATTCCCCGTATTCGATCTTTTCCGCCCGCTCTTAAGCTTACAACTCAAGCTGCTTTACTTCATGCGGGCCAAGAGTGATTTCCTGCGCAAATAACTTTCATCGGATATTTTCCAGTCAAACAAAGCCCTTTTCCAGAAATGGGCTCCACCGAAAAAGGGCTTTGTTTGTCGAATAAAAAAACTGGCTACCCCTACTTATTAAATAATTCGAAAGTAAACTTACAGCCCACAGAAGTAAATTTTCCTTTTTCACTGCCAATGAAGATTCCTGCATCAAAAATATGGGTTGCAAAGCCATAACCCAATTCAATATAAGGATTCAAGTGTGGCATAAACAATATACCTCCGTAAATACGCTCCTTCTGGATAAACGACAGCAAACGACTTACCGGATAAAGGAGAATGAACGGAGCTTCATAAGTCATATTACCTCTTACATAATGACTTGAAGCATTATACCAGCGGCCGTCCAGTGACTGGAAAGTTCCACCTATATCATCGTTCCATCCCTGTGGAAGATTCCGGTTGGCAAAATCCACATAATCCACAAAATACAAATCCTTCTGATTCGTAAAGCATCCCATCCCTATATGATAGGCAATTGAACGTACTCCCTGTAAGCGGATCATTTGTTCGGCTGAAGCTTCGATTCGCTCATATTCACCAAAATTATTCATTATGCGGATGCCCCGCTCATAATCCACCATAAACGTAGGATAACGGGAACCGACATTTACCTTACGGGGACCATTCATGTAATAATACATGCCCGGAGTCCACTCAATCCGGATGCGAGGAGCAAAACTGTTATAATGTGAGCGTACCCGCTGTTCAACTTCCGGAGAGCTTTTAGTATAACGGCGGTGCATGGACACACCCGTCCAGAGCCGCAAACCATTTACTATTTCAATATTATGAGATACGTTCAAATAGATATCCTTAAAATAATCAAGCTCCAGCCCATCAAAACTAAACGTACTGTCCGGCAACTGCTTCAACTGATCAAGAACGACACTACTGTAAATTCTGTTACCGTTACCCGCATGGACTTCAAAACCGGCATGCTTGCGAGGATTGTACAAATACTCCATATCCACTTTGGCATAAAGTTCTTTCTTCGTAAAGTTATATCCGACCTGAGGAGCAATACGGAGCAAACGGCCATCATGAAACAGTTTGTTATATTTAAATACCTGCCGATAGGAAATACCATTGCGATGACTATAACTGATCAATAAAGGATTTATCAATGGAGAACAATTGATACTGCCCACTTTTGACATATCGATATCATAGCTGCTGATCAGCGCATCTCCAATCTGCCCCAGATACACCAGATTCTTCTGTAACTTTGTAGGTTCTTTCTTTACCGTATCAGCTGCAATACGGCGCTGATTCCGTTCCTCCATTGCCTGATAAAGTGAATCCTCAACAGGCAGAAGAGATATGGGACGAATCAAATCAAAAGAATCACGGTCTGTCACCAGGCGGCTGGTATCACACGACAAAGTGTACGAATTGGACAGGTTATAATTCTTACGCACCAATCGCTTCAAAGAAGGTTCTTCCGGTCCGCAAAACGTTACTTCATTATATTGCATCCATCCGGTATACTTCATCTCCAAATGATTACCGAGAAATTTAAAATTCAAGTCCAGTTCTATTTCTTGTGGCAAATAACGAGTTACCTCCGTATTTCCCATACTTAGTGACATATTATACTGGATCAGATCATAATGTCCTTTTACATCGATATGCCGGATAGTCCACTCACCAGCCAGGATCTCCAGTGTACCTTCCAGCAATTGCGTACTTCGATAACGCGGTATTATCTGAATGACATACAGATCTCCTTCCGAAGTATGTGAGATAGAATCCAATATATAACGGTAATGTACTTTTGCTTTTTTATTCAAAGGAGAAAGAACCTTATTCCCCATTAATGACGATGAGTATATATTAAACTTCATATAATCAAGAACGTCAAATACCTGCCCTCTGGAACTGGGAAAGGTTGTTGAAATAGCACGCACCTTACGATCATATAAAGCCGGAGCCGTATAATGTAATTCACTAACCGACTCGTGTAAGTAAGAATTTATTCCCTTCTCAAAACGGAACATAGAAGGAAGATAGCGGATTATACGGTTTTGCTTATGAACCTGAAGCCTTCCTTTCAGATACAGGTCTGCCTTGTACTCTTTCACTTCATTGGAGTGCAGAGAAGCAGAATTAAAAATACATTCCAATATAGAATCAGCAACAGCACTCTTGCGGGGAAGATTGGGAAATAAATTCTGGGCTTCTCCTGCCAATGAGCACAAAAATAATGCAATTCCTATTAGTACCTTATATATATAATATGACCTGTACACTTTTTCCATATTTCAAGACAAATATATAATAAAACACTATTTAATCTGATTTTTTTACTCATTAAAAAGTCGAATTTCATTTTTTATTCCTATTTTTGTGCTTAATAACACGATTTTGTAACACTTATGGTAAAAAAGGAATTATCAGAAGCCGAAATTGCCGAAAGTATACCTGACTTGTGGCAACCTTTAACAGAAGAGCAACGCATACTCCTTGCTCAAAATTTTACTATACAAAAATACAAGAAGAATGAGACCATCTATTGTGAAGGGGAAACTCCTACACACTTGATGTGCTTGCTCACCGGTAAAGTAAAAATCTATAAGGACGGAGTAGGTGGCCGAAGCCAGATCATACGAGTAATCAAAAGCCATGAATACTTCGCATACCGGGCTTACTTTGCTGAAGAAGATTATGTCACGGCAGCGGCTGCCTTTGAACCATGTACAATCTGCCTGATTCCTATGCCGACAATCATCAGCCTGATTCAGGAAAATGCCGAACTGGCAATGTTCTTCATCCGCCAGCTATCCATCGACCTGGGTATTTCTGATGAAAGAACAGTAAGCCTTACACAGAAGCACATTCGAGGAAGACTGGCAGAATCCCTTCTGTTCCTGAAAGATACATACGGAGTTGAAGAAGATCAGTGTACATTAAGCATCTATCTCTCACGTGAGGATCTGGCAAATCTTTCCAACATGACAACCTCGAATGCTATCCGTACATTATCAAATTTTGCTGCTGAGAAACTGATTATCATCGACGGTCGGAAAATCAAACTTATAGAAGAAGACAAGCTCAAGAAAATAAGCAAAATCGGATAAAACCTTTTTTCCATAAATATTCTATCAAAAAGAGAAACGGCATGAGAAAATATTTCGATCTTTCCTCATGCCGTTTCTCTTTTTAATCTTTATTATTCAAATCTTATTGATTTAGCCGGATGAATACGACTGATCAGACAAGAAGGACCAACCAGCATTAACAGCGAAACAAGCAACGTACACACATTCAGCAACAAATAAATGCCCAGGTTCAACTCTATCGGTACCGCACTAATATAATAGTCGGCAGGATCCAGCTTAAACGGCTGTAAGAAATATTGAACAAGACAAACTGAGACTCCTATGACATTCCCCCACAACATCCCTCTTCCGATAAGAAAGACGGAAAAAGAAAGGAAAATTTCTCTGATGGACACATTGCTTGCTCCCATGGCCTTCAATACTCCAATCATGTTTGTACGTTCCAATATGATAATGAGCAATCCCGATATCATGGTAAAACCAGCTACTCCGGTCATTAAAATCAGAATCACCCAGACATTCGTGTCCAGCAATCCCAGCCAATCAAAAATCTGAGGATAAGCTTCTTCCACCGTACGGGAAAAATATCCCTGCCCATAACGATCCTTATGATTTCCCAACAAAGCAAGAACGGACTCATTCACTTCATTCAACCGGCTATAGTCAGAGACTTCAATTTCCACTCCTCCCACTTGTTCCGGCTCCCAATTATTCAAACGGTTTACCGTATACAAATCTGTAATGAGAAAGAAATCATCATAAGCAGACAAGTTGGTACAATAAATACCAGCCACTTCCAACCGGCGTGCCCGGACATTCCCTTCTACATAGTAAGTAAACAATTTATCCCCCACTTTAAGGGACAATTTATCTGCTATGGTACGTGAAACAAGCGCCTGATTGCTGGCAACCGAGTCTGAGAATGAAGGTATCTCCCCTTCCTGCAAATGTTCCTGCAGGAAAGAAACATCATATTCTCCGGCAATCCCTTTCAATACCATTCCCTGAAAATTATCGGAAGTCATGATCATTCCCGGTTTGGTGGAATAACGTTGCACATGACTTACCAGCGGAACGTCCTTCAGAACATGCATCAAGCTGTCATCACATACCACTGGAGACATCTGATAAAGCTGGGTTCCTTCAATACCCGACAAAATAATATCTGAGCCCAGACCCACAACTTTATCACGTACCTGATGCTTGAAGCCCAAAACAACAGAAACAGAAACAATCATTACAGCCAGTCCCACGGCAATGCCACTTATGGCAATACGCATAGCAGGCTTAGACACTTCTTTCTTCCCGTCATTACTCCGATAAATTCGCCGGGCTATGAATAATTTCCAGTTTGCCATTATTCATCCACTCTTCCAGGATAGGCTTCAAGTGCTTTCCGCAAAATAAACAAGGCTCGAATCAAATCCTCTTTCTTTAAGACATACGCTACACGAACTTCATTTCTGCCTCCTCCCGGAGTTGTATAAAATCCACTGGCAGGAGCCATCATCACCGTTTCACCTTCATAATTAAAGTCCGTCAGACACCATGCACAGAATTTCTCACAATCATCAACCGGCAGCTTGGCTACTGTATAGAAAGCTCCCATCGGTATAGGTGAATAGACTCCTGGTATCCGATTAAGTCCATCAATCAGACACTTACGGCGTTCCACATATTCATCGTATGTTTCCCGGGCGTATTCTTCAGGTTCATCCAAAGAAGCCTCAGCTGCAATCTGACCAATTAAAGGAGGACTCAGACGGGCCTGGCAAAACTTCATGACAGCCTTGCGGACTTCCGGATTCTTTGTGATCAGCGCACCGATACGAATACCACATTCTGAATACCGCTTCGATACAGAATCAATCAGTACGACATTCTGCTCGATACCTTCCAAATGACAAGCTGAGATATAAGGTGAACCTGTATAAATAAATTCACGATAAACTTCATCCGAGAAGAGGAACAGATCATACTTCTTCACCAAGTCCCGAATCTGATTCATTTCACGGCGTGTATACAAATAACCTGTCGGATTATTGGGATTACAGATCAATATACCCTTGGTCCGTTCATTGATCAGTTCTTCAAACTTTTCCACTTTGGGCAATGAGAAACCCTCTTCAATCGTGGTAGTCACCGTACGTATCACGGCTCCGGCAGAAATGGCAAAGGCCATATAGTTGGCATAAGCAGGTTCCGGAACAATGATTTCATCTCCAGGATTCAGACAACTCATAAACGCAAACAAGACAGCTTCAGAGCCTCCTGTCGTAATAATAATATCATCTGCTGTCAGATTAATATCATATTTCCGGTAATATCCGACCAATTTTTCTCTATAACTCCGGTATCCCTGACTGGGACTATATTCCAAAACAGTCCGATCTATATTGCGAATCGCATCGAGGGCTGCCCGGGGAGTTGGCAGGTCCGGCTGACCTATATTCAAATGATAAACATGAATCCCTCTCTCTTTGGCTGCCTCAGCTAAAGGCGCCAATTTTCGAATCGGCGACTCAGGCATTTCATTACCTCTGATGGATATTTGTGGCATAATTTATAATTTTAAAATAAGTTAGAGATGCAAATATAAACAATTGTTTTGAATCAAGACCTATTTTTAACCTTGAATTCATTTAGGCACACGGTTAGCTATCAAGAGTCTTACCATTTGTCAATGTTTGTTATCAAGAATTCATTTTCTAGGCTTATTCAAAAAAAAGAATTAAGTTTGTTCTGGATTAATAAAAACAAGAACCATGAACTTATACCTCATTGTATTTTCGTCCGAAATCAACAAAAAAGAACAAGTCTATGAAAATCATAAAGAACTTTTTGTCGAACTTGAAAAATACTTTACGCTTTATTTAGTCAACTATCAGGATGCTGACAGTATCCCCAGCCATGAATACAAAATGGCTTTCATCTCCAGCGGAGGTGTCGAAGCCAAAGTGGTAAGTAACTTCAGCATTTTCCCATATCCCATTACATTACTGGCCGACGGATTAAACAACTCACTCGCCGCAGCCCTTGAGATAGCAGCCTGGGTACAGTCCAAAGACATGAAAGTAAGGATTATTCACGGGCCGGTTCCTGAAATGGTCAAGCAGGTGCTGCTGCACCATCAGGCCTTTGCAGCCAGACGGTCCTTGAAAGGAAAACGTATCGGTGTCATCGGTACTCCTTCTTCCTGGCTGGTATCCAGTCACGTCAATTACCTGCTGGCCAGCAAACGATGGGGAGTCACTTATCTGGACATTCCGCTGGACAATGTTTACAATCATTACCAGCATATCACAGATGATGAAGTAGGTGTAGAAGCATCTGTTTTCGCCAATCGCGCCAAAGCATGTCAGGATGCAACGCCTGAAGATCTGCTGAAAGCCATGCGGCTGTACAAAGCCGTCAAGAAAGTATGCGAGGAAGAGCATCTGGACGCAATCACCCTTGCCTGCTTTGCCATACTTCAGGATCTGGGTATTACAGGCTGCCTGACTCTGTCCCTGCTCAATGATGAAGGTATTCCGGCCGGATGTGAAGGTGACCTGCAGTCAATCATGTCACTGCTCATGATCCGGGAACTGATCGGCCAGCCGGGCTTTATGGCCAACCCGACGTTCGTCAATTCCCGACAGAACGAGATCCTTCTGTCCCATTGCTGCATCCCGACCAAAATGACAGACGACTTCATCATACGCAATCATTTCGAGTCCAATTCAGGTATAGCTATCCAGGGCCTCCTTCACGAGGGAGATATTACTCTTTTCAAATGCGGAGGCGAATGTCTGGACGAATATTTTGTATCTTCCGGCTATCTAAAGGAAAACACCAATCTGATGGCTGCCTGCCGCACCCAGGTGAAAATAAAACTTCAGAAAGATGTCAATTACTTCCTTCAGTCACCGTTAGGAAATCACCACATCCTGATAAAAGGAGATTATACGGAAGTTATACAGGAATTCATGCAACAAAACAGATGTAAGGTTCGGGAATAAATCAGTACCTGTCGTATTTTTCCAATTCTTATACTTCAATTTTCAAATCAGATCTTTTATCTTTGCATGAAGAAATAATATTTAAGAAAAGAATTATGATGCACACTTGGTTTGAATGCAAAATACGTTATGAAAAAATTGCCGAAAACGGCATGACTAAGAAGGTAACCGAGCCCTACCTGGTAGACGCTCTCAGCTTCACAGAAGCAGAATCACGAATTATCGAGGAAATAACTCCCTTCATCACAGGAGAATTTACGGTTTCAGACATCAAGCGTGCCAACTACAGTGAATTGTTTCCCTGCGAAGAAGATGCAGCCGACCGCTGGTTCAAATGCAAGCTTTATTTCATCACCATCGATGAAAAAAGCGGAGCAGAGAAAAAAACAGCAGCCAACATGTTAGTACAAGCTGCCGATTTACGAGATGCAGTAAAGAAACTGGATGAAGGCATGAAGGGAACAATGGCAGACTACAGCATCGCATCGGTCAGCGAAACGGCCATCATGGATGTTTATCCGTATTCAGCCGAACCCAATGTCAAACCGGAATTCCCTGATGCTGACAAAAGATAAAAAGAAATGGATATTCAGACAAACATAAAGGAGATTCTGACAGAGCTGCCTTCTGGAGTCAGACTGGTAGCCGTATCAAAGTTTCATCCAAACGAATGCATTGAGGCTGCCTATCAGGCCGGACAGCGCATCTTTGGAGAAAGCAAGGTACAGGAATTGACTGAAAAATACCAGACACTGCCTAAAGACATCGAATGGCATTTCATCGGTCATCTGCAAACCAACAAGGTGAAATACATTGCTCCCTTTATCAGCATGATTCATGCTGTCGACTCCTTCAAGCTGCTGGAAGAAATAAACAAGCAGGCTTCCAAAGTAGACCGGATCATCCCCTGTTTACTTGAGATTCACATCGCACAGGAAGAAAGCAAATATGGATTTACCTTCGAAAGCTGCCGCGAAATGCTTCAGGAAGGTGCATGGAAAAACCTGAAGAATATTTCCATCAACGGGGTAATGGGAATGGCAACCAATACAGAAGACAGTGATGAAATCCGCAAAGAATTCAAGCAGCTGCATGATTTCTTTACGGAACTCAAACAAACATACTTCCCGAACGAGGCACAATTCTGTGAAATATCCATGGGTATGTCGCACGACTATCCGCTGGCTATAGAAGCAGGAAGCACCCTGGTACGCGTAGGAAGTAAAATTTTTGGAGACAGAATCTATTAAATCATACTACCGATATGGCACAATTAACAACCACTTATGCAGGGTTAACATTACAGAACCCTATCATTATCAGCAGTTCCGGACTGACAAACAGTGCGGCAAAAATCAAAGAACTGGAAAAATCCGGTGCAGGCGCAGTCGTTTTAAAGTCTGTATTTGAAGAACAGATCAACATGCAAGCCGGAAACATGCAAGGTTATGGTTCACCTGAAGCAGACGACTACTTGGGAGCATACGTGCGTTCGCATGCACTCAATGAACACATAGCACTTATTCAGGAAGCCAAAAAGAGCTGTTCCATTCCCATCATCGCAAGCATCAACTGCTACAGCGACAATGAATGGGTAGACTTTGCCGTGATGATGGAACAAGCCGGAGCCGACGCACTGGAAATAAACATTCTCTCACTGCAAACCAGCAAAGATTATACTTTCGGCAGCTTCGAACAGCGGCATATTGACATTTTACGCCACATTAAAAAGGTGGTTAAGATCCCGGTTATCATGAAACTTGGAAGCAATCTGACCAATCCGATTGCGCTGATCAACCAACTTTATGCCAATGGTGCGGCAGCAGTTGTCCTGTTCAACCGCTTCTACCAGCCGGACATCAATATCGACACCCAGACATTCACCAGCAGCAATGTCATGAGTACTCCGAATGAACTGGCCGACAAAATACGCTGGACTGCCATTGCTTCCAGCCAGATTCCGCAATTAGACTATGCGGTATCAGGCGGAGTTCACTGTGCAAAAGGAGTGATTAAATCCATCCTGGCCGGAGCAACGGCTGTACAGATATGCAGCGTCATCTATCAATATGGCAATAAAGAAATCGAGAACATGAAACGGGAACTTTCTGTCTGGATGGAAGAGAACGGATACGAATCCATTTCACAATTCAAAGGAAAGCTCAATGCCAGTGCAGCCGGAGATGTCAATCCGTTTGAACGTACTCAGTTCATGAAGTATTACAGTTCACACGAATAAGAAATAAGGTATAACAGCAAATCTGTTTTCCCCATGACACGGAATGTTTCCTTTCTTTCCTGAAAGGCAAGCATTCCGTGTCAATTTATAGACAGAGGACAACGACAACACCTATTTTTTCGCCAAAAATATTGCAGAACCCCAGGAAAAAGGTATCTTTGCACAGATACATTCACTTTTGTGCAATTTCAAAAGCTTATTTATGGAACAAAGTTTTTTAGCTTTCATCGAAGAAAGCATCAAAAAGAACTGGGATCTGGATGCTCTGACAGATTACAAAGGCGCCACCTTACAATACAAGGATCTCGCACGCAAAATAGAGAAATTACATATTTTGCTTGCCGAAAGCGGCATTAAGCCGGGAGACAAGGTTGCCTTATGCGGAAGAAACAGTTCCCATTGGGGCGTAGCTTTTCTGGCCATACTGACTTATGGTGCAGTAGCCGTGCCTATCCTGCATGAATTCAAGCCTGACAACGTTCATAATATTGTCAATCATTCCGAAGCACGTCTGCTCTTCGTAGGTGATGTGGTATGGGAAGCTCTGAACGAAGCCGAAATGCCTTTGCTGGAAGGTATTATCCTGATGACCGACTTCACCCTGCAAGTGTGCCGGAGCAAACAGCTGGAGTATGCACGCGAGCATCTGAATGAATTGTTCGGAAAGAAGTTCCCCCGCAATTTCCGTAAGGAACACGTTGCTTACCGGCGGGATATGCCGGACGAACTGGCTGTCATCAATTACACGTCGGGAACCACCAGCTTCTCCAAGGGAGTAATGCTTCCCTATCGTGTATTGTGGTCGAACACACAATTCGCATTCGAGGTGCTGAGCCTCAAGCCCGGCGACCGGATTGTTTCCATGCTTCCCATGGCACACATGTACGGACTGGCCTTTGAATTCCTGTATGAAGTATGCTGCGGATGCCATGTGTACTTCCTCACCCGAATGCCCAGCCCGAAGATCATATTCGAAGCATTTTCCGAAGTCAAGCCTCATATCGTCATTGCAGTTCCGCTGATTATAGAGAAAATCATCAAAAAGAAAGTGCTTCCCATGCTGGAAACTCTCAAGATGAAGATCCTGCTGAAGGTGCCAATCATCAACGACAAGATCAAGGCTGCCGTACGGGAACACATGATTCAGGCCTTTGGAGGCAACTTCTACGAAATCATCATCGGAGGAGCAGCGTTCAATCAGGATGTCGAAAAACTGCTGAAAAGTCTGGACTTCCCTTATACCGTCGGATACGGTATGACAGAGTGCGGACCGATCATCTGCTATGAAGACTGGCATAACTTCAAGCCGGGATCCTGCGGAAAAGCAGCTCCGCGCATGGAAGTACGGATAGACAGCCCCGATCCGGCAAACATAGTCGGAGAAATTCTCACGCGGGGAGACAATGTCATGCAAGGATACTACAAGAATCCGGAGGCTACCCGGCAGGCCATCGACGAAGACGGATGGCTGCACACCGGAGACCTGGGTATCATGGATGCTGAAGGAAATATCACCATCAAAGGAAGAAGCAAGAACATGCTGTTAGGACCTTCCGGTCAGAACATTTACCCGGAAGAAATCGAAGACAAGCTGAACAATATGCCTTATGTTGCCGAAAGCCTCATCATCCAGGAAAGCGACCATAAGCTGGCAGCCCTGATCTATCCGGACTTTGAAGATGCCTATAAACAGGGACTGACAGATGGAGACATCGAACGTGTAATGGACGAGAACCGGACAGCTCTCAATGCCGAACTTCCGGCTTATTCACAGATTGCACGAGTTAAGATTTATCCGGAGGAATTTGAAAAGACGCCTAAAAAGAGTATCAAGCGTTTCCTCTACCAAAAATAAAGAACAGAAAATGACACAATATTCGAAAGCGATCGCATTGTTTCTGTCGGCAGGATTCCTGCTGACAGGAACAATCTCCTTAAATGCCCAGCAAAGAAAAGGCCTGAAGAAAGGACCTAACGTTTCACTGAACATCACCAACAAGAAAAAAGAACCTCACAGAACGTACTTCAATCTGGGGTTGTTCAGCAACTTTGCCCAGCTCAATGGCGTCGGAATCAATGCCATCTCGAGCATCGTACACCACAATTCATATGGACTTCAAGTATCCGGACTGGCTAACGTAACAGGCCTGAATGCATCCGGATTCCAGGTTTCCGGTCTGGCCAATGTCGCAGGAAGAGACCTGAAAGGAGTGGCTTTGTCCGGCCTGATGAACGTCAGTGGAAAAAGCCTCAAGGGCATGCAGGTTTCCGCCCTCGGAAACATTTCCGGAGCCGATATGAACGGCCTGTCATTCAGCGGACTGATCAATCTGGGAGGGAAAAAGGCCAACGGTCTGCAACTGGCCGGTCTGGCTAACATCAGCGGAGAATCCCAGAAAGGAGTAGCTGTCGGAGGTCTGATGAACGTGGCCGGAGAATCGGCATCGGGCGTCCAGCTGACTTCCCTGCTGAATGTAGCCGGCAAGCAGAACAACGGATTACAGCTGGCCGCACTCGGCAACGTGAGTGTCTGCAACAAGGGAATGCAATTGAGTACGATCAACTTCGGAGTTGAAAACGCAGGATTACAGCTGGGAGTCGCCAACATCAGCCAGACCGGCAGAAAAGGCCTGCAGGTCGGAGTGGTCAATATAAGCAAAGACAGTGCGGCTCATCAGGTTGGCTGCATCAACATCCGCCCGGACACCCGGATACAGATGCTCATCTCCGGCGGAAATACCAATAAGTTCAATCTTGCCGTGCGCTTCAAGAACCGGTATACCTATACCGTCTGGGGAGCCGGAGCCTATTACCTGGGACTGGACAAGAAAATTTCACTCAGCGGATTCTACCGGGCCGGAGTGTACTACCCTATCCTGCCTAAGCTGGAAATCAGCGGAGACATAGGTTTCCAGCATATCGAAACCATGGACAACAAGAACGAAGGCTATCCGGCACGCATGTATGCCTTGCAGCCCCGCATCAATCTGGAATACTCCCTGACACGCCATCTGGGCTTCTTTGTTTCGGGAGGATATAGCTGGACACGCACCTATCAGGGTAATCATCTTTATGAACACAAAGGAATATTTGAAGCCGGCATCGTGCTGTTCTAACCCATCAGCAGCCGGATCAGATTGACATTTTGTATATTCTTGTCCGCCACATTCGCTTCTTTGCGGGCAAGAATACAGACAAGCAGAAATTTAAAAATTATTTTTTACGTGAAGGAGTGATTCTCAAGGGAATGACTCCTTTTTTTAACACTTCAGGGAGACTCATTCCGGTGTGAAAAGGGGCTTCAACATCATCATTTTCCGGATTTCCGGAAATACAACGAAGCATTTTGGGAATTTTATTAGACAAACAGGGGAAAACGTCTAAACGTTTCAGCCTGTTTCTGCCGTCAGATCCGCTGGTTTGACCAGACAATTCGGGCTGAAACAGCGTTCAAATCAGTATAATTATGCAGAATATTCCGGAAACAGTTCTTTTTTCATCCATCCGATCTTCCCGATGAAGATTTTATCAAAAAGGGGCTGTCAGTGTTCTGCTTCCTTTTGCATCACACTGACTCCCATTTCTTCGGATTACTTTCTTTTTGATAAATCGGTATTCAGTAAAGACTGAAGCCCACTCTCCTGCCGTCTGATCTCAAGAATTCAGGCTGGCAGAACGGACTCTGCTCAATGTTTCCGGTGTCATCTGGAGAAGCGAGGCAACATATACCAGGGGCGCTCTCTTCAGAATTTCGGGATGGAGCTGCAACAGCTTGTTATAACGTTCATGAGCCGGTTCAAAGCGCAATGTGTCCGCCTTAATCTGCGACTCGATCAATGAGAATTCAAAGATTTTCCGGTACAGCAAAGCAATTTCCGTACTCTTTGAGGCTAGAGCATCCATCTCCAGCTTGTTGATTTCCCAGCCGACCGTCGGCTCCAGTGCCTCAATCATCAGGCGGGTCGGCTCCTGCTTCAACAAACTTTCCAGACACATGATCATTCCTCCTTCGTAACCGATATGTTCCGTAAGGTCTTTGTCATACTTGAAATAAAACTGACGGGTCATACCTTTTTCAATATACAGCATCCCTCTGCAGACATCTCCCTCATCAAGAATGCGTTCACCCTTCTTATACTTTCTGCTTACCAGTATATCTGCAAAAGCATGCATCGCCTCTTTGCTCATCAGGCAATGAAAGCGGGCAGACATCTGACGGGCAGCCTCTAAATTTGTCATCATCATAAGCATTCCTCCATATCTTTAACTCAAGAAAAGAATATAACCTTCTTTTTATTTTACCTTTATGCGGTCGAAACCTTCTCCGAATACGCCGATCACAGCACTTTGGGAAACAAATGCTTTCGGATCTATATCCTTGATCAGACGGAAAATCGTACTGGATTCACGTTTCTTTGCCAGAACAAACATCATCTTGACATTGTTCTGGGTATAACAGCCAACGCCGTCGATAAACGTCACACCACGGTGAAGGTCTTTGTTGATGCGGTGTCCTATTTCTTCATACTTATTGGAAATGATGAAGAACTGTACGGACTGGCGGGCACTGTTGACGACCTGATCCAGCACAAAACTTGAAATAAACAAGACCACATAACCGTAAACGACTTTTTCCCAGTTGTGCAATACCAGATAACTGGAAGAAATAATTACCAGGTCACATAACAGAATGACACGTCCCAGACTGATATCGCGGTATTTGTTGACGATTGCTGCAATAATATCCGTTCCTCCCGTACTTCCATTGGCAGAAAAAGCAATACCGATACCACTGCCGCAGAACGACGCACCCAGTACACATGCCATGAAAGGCTGGTCGTGAATCAACGAAACACCGTTGGTTATACTCTGAATCACAGGCAGAATGGAGCTCAATACAAATACGGCAAAAATTGTTTTCACACTAAACTTCCATCCCAGGATAATCAGAGACAGAACCAGCAGACATCCATTGATACCTAAATAAGTATACTGAACCGGCAAACCTGTCGCCCAATAAACAATGGAGGCAATACCAGGTACAGCTCCTGAAGGAAGATCATTAGGAAGCAAGAACACATTCCAACCTATACCATACATAATCATTCCCAAAGCGATTAACAGGTAATCTTTCATTTCACGCCAAATTCTTTGCCGGCGTGTAGTAGGTAAAACACTATTCATAAATCTTAAAAACAAGGTTATTATAAATTCGCCTGCAAAATTACGAAAAGAATAACTTCGATTGCCTTTACTCCCTCTTTTTTTTTTAACAAGAACATAAAAAGAAGCCGCTTCCCGATGATTCATGCCGTGGATTCTTTTTGTAAATGATATTATTTTCGTATTTTTGCAACCAAATTGACGACCAAAACGTCTGACTAAACAAATAACGACAACGGTTTCATCAAATAAATATGGCGTTAGTAAACGAACATCTGCTGAAATTGCCGAACAATCATTTTTTCCTCAACATGGAGAAAAAGATCAATACGTTCAAGGTTACTCATCCCAAGGCTCATCTGATCAGCCTGGGGACAGGAGATGTCACCCGCCCTTTGCCACAGGCTTCCATCGATGCCATGCACAAAGCCATCGACGAGATGGGATGCATTGACTCGTTTCACGGATACGCCCCGGAACAAGGGTATTCTTTCCTGACAGAAGCCATATTGAAACATGACTACGCAGCCAGAGGCGTTTCTCTGGAACCCGGGGAAATATTCATCAACGACGGAACGAAGAGAGAGGTCGGAGATATCGGAGATTTGCTGAGACACGACAACAGCATCGGAGTGACGACACCGATCTGTCCGATATATATTGTCGCCAATGTCACTTACGGCCGGGCAGGCACTCCCCAACCGGACGGCACATGGAGTAATGTTGTCTATCTGCCCTGTCTGCCGGAAAACAACTTCATTCCGCAAATCCCCAGTCAACGCATTGACATTATCTATCTTTCATTCCCGAACAACCCGACCGGAGCCGTCATCACCAAAAACGAACTGAAGAAGTGGGTGAACTATGCGATAGCCAACGACACCCTGATCATGTATGATGCAGCTTATGAAGCTTACATACAGGATCCGGATCTGCCCCATTCCATCTACGAGATCAAAGGAGCAAAGAAAGTGGCCATCGAGTTCCGGAGCTTTTCCAAGACAGCCGGCTTTACGGGAGTAAGATGCGGATATACCGTCATCCCGAAAGAACTGACGGCAGGTACACTGGCAGGCCAGCGCATTTCCCTGAATGAATTATGGAAACGGCGCATTGCTGCCCGAAACAATGGAGTCTCTTACATTACGCAACGGGCCGCCGAAGCCATCTACTCCGCGGAAGGAAAGAAACAGATCAAGGAAACCATTGCTTATTATATGCACAATGCACAAATCCTGAAAGAGGGACTGAGCCATGCCGGACTTCAGATTTACGGCGGCGAGCATGCACCTTATTTATGGATCAGGATTCCGGAAAGAACAACTGCCTGGAAATTCTTCGAACAGTTGCTCTACGAAGCCCAGACCATCGTAACTCCGGGAACCGGTTTCGGACCAGAAGGAGAAAACTACATCCGTCTCTCCACCTTTGCCAAATATGAGGAATGCCAGGAAGCAGTGAGACGAATCAGAAAATGCATTTAAAGTAAAACAAGAACAACATAAAAATAAGATTTAGGTATTATGTCAAATTTAAGATTCAAGGTAGTGGAAGAAGCGTTTCACAAGAAACCTGTAGAAGTTCCATCTCCGGCTGAACGGCCTAGCGAATACTTCGCTAAATATGTATTCAACCGTGAAAAGATGTTCAAATATCTCCCGAGCAAGGTCTACGCCAAGCTGGTCGACGTTATTGACAACGGAGCTGCACTGGATCGCAGCATTGCCAATGAAGTCGCTGCCGGAATGAAGAAATGGGCAACCGAACTGGGAGTAACTCATTACACACACTGGTTTCAGCCGCTGACGGAAGGTACGGCAGAAAAGCATGATGCTTTCGTGGAACACGACGGCAAGGGAGGTATGCTCGAGGAATTCTCCGGAAAACTGCTCGTACAGCAGGAAGCTGACGGTTCTTCTTTCCCCAACGGAGGAGTGAGAAACACTTTCGAAGCACGCGGATACAGCGCATGGGATCCTTCATCTCCTGTTTTCGTTGTGGACGATACGCTTTGCATCCCGACTGTCTTTATCGCTTATACCGGTGAAGCTCTTGACTACAAGGCTCCTCTGCTGAAATCTATCCGGGCCGTAACCAAATCAGCCCTTGACGTAATGCATTATTTCGATCCTTCCGTACGTAAAATCGTTTCTTACCTCGGCTGGGAACAGGAATACTTCCTGGTTGACGAAGGTCTGTACGCAGCCCGCCCGGACCTGCTGCTGACCGGACGTACCCTGATGGGACACGAAGCTTCAAAGAACCAGCAGCTTGAAGACCACTATTTCGGAGCAATCCCCTCCCGTGTAGCTGCTTTCATGAAAGATCTGGAAATCCAGGCACTCGAACTGGGTATTCCCGTCAAGACCCGTCACAACGAGGTTGCCCCGAATCAGTTTGAGCTGGCCCCGATCTACGAAGAATGTAATCTGGCCGTTGACCACAACATGCTGATCATGTCGCTCATGCGCAAGATTGCACGTTCACACGGATTCCGCGTGCTGCTGCACGAAAAACCGTTCAAGGGCGTCAACGGATCAGGAAAACACAACAACTGGTCACTGGGTACCGATACGGGTGTCCTGCTGATGGCTCCGGGAAAAACTTCTGAAGAAAACCTGAGATTCATCACTTTCGTTGTCAACACACTGATGGCCGTTTATCACCATAACGGACTGCTGAAGGCTTCCATCATGAGCGCAACAAACACTCATCGTCTGGGAGGTCACGAAGCACCGCCCGCCATCATTTCTTCTTTCCTGGGAACCCAGCTCAGCAAAGTTCTGGACCATCTGGAAGAAAGCACGAATGATGACCTCGTTTCACTCGACGTAAAACAAGGACTCAAACTGGACATTCCGCAAATCCCGGAACTGCTGATCGACAATACCGACCGCAACCGTACTTCTCCTTTTGCATTTACCGGAAACCGCTTTGAATTCCGTGCTCCGGGATCTGAAGCAAACTGTGCAAGCGCCATGATTGCTCTGAACTCGGCCATGGCTGAGCAGCTCATCATCTTCAAACACGACGTAGATGAACTGATCGAGAAAGGCGAACCGAAAATTTCAGCGATCATCCAGGTTATCCGCCGCTACATCAAGGAATGCAAGCCTATCCGCTTCGACGGAAACGGTTACAGCGACGAATGGAAAGAAGAAGCTGCACGCCGCGGCCTTGACTGCGAAACCAGCTGCCCGCTGATCTTCGACAACTACCTGAAGCCCGAAAGCATCCGGATGTTTGAATCTACAGGAGTCATGACACGCAAGGAACTTGCCGCACGTAACGAGGTAAAATGGGAAATGTATACTAAAAAGGTACAGATTGAAGCCCGTGTACTGGGTGACCTGGTTATGAACCACATCGTTCCGGTAGCTATCGAATATCAGACCAAACTGATCGACAATGCCTATAAGACCAAAGCACTCTTTCCGGAAGAAGAAGCTGCGAAGTTATCGGCTGAAAATATAGCAATCATCCGTGAAATTGCCAGTCACACGGCTTACATCAAGGAACAGGTGGATGCTATGGTCGAAGCCCGGAAGGTAGCCAACCGCATCACGGAAGAACGTGCCAAGGCTATCGCTTACCACGACAACATTGCTCCGATGCTGGAACACATCCGCAAACACATTGACCAGCTGGAACTGATCGTGGACGACCAGATGTGGACACTTCCCAAATATCGCGAACTGCTGTTTATCCGTTAAACAACGCAATAAGCCTGTTTATTCAAGCGCAGAATTCATGAACTCCTTGCGTCCAATGCCGCAACCGGTTCATGAAGCCTGCGCTTCTTTTATTCTCCTGCCCGTGCCTGCCGGCAAGGAAAGTCACGCCTTCACATAAAATTCGTATAAATTCACGGCCCTTAGAAATAAAAAAGTACGTATCTTTGCGGCATGGAATGGTTATACAATTTGTTTTTTGAGCAATCTGCCTTGCAGGCAGTCGTTATCCTGTCCCTTATCACAGCTGTGGGACTTGGATTGGGGAAGATCCATATATTCGGAATCTCCTTAGGCGTTACTTTCGTATTTTTCATGGGTATCCTTGCCGGACACCTCGGATTCAGTATAGACCCTCAAATGTTGACCTATGCAGAAAGTTTCGGTCTTGTGCTGTTCGTCTATGCACTGGGACTTCAGGTAGGCCCCGGATTTTTCAGTTCATTCCAACGTGGCGGATACCGGCTGAACCTGCTCAGCCTGGGAGTTATCGTACTGGGAACCGTCATGGCTGTACTGCTAAGCAGAGTAACAACTGTAGACCTGCCCGATATGGTCGGTATCCTTTGTGGAGCGACAACCAATACTCCGGCACTGGGAGCAGCCCAGCAAACCCTGAAGCAGCTGGGAGAACCCACAAGCGGAGCAGCCCTCAGTTGTGCCGTAACTTATCCGCTGGGAGTTGTCGGAGTTATTCTGGCTATTCTGGTAGTAAAGAAACTTTTTGTACGGCCTTCGGACATGGAAGACCATGAACACGATGATCCCAATCATACATACATTGCCACTTTCCAGGTACACAATCCGGCTATTTTCGACAAGAGCATCCAGGATATCGGAAAATCAGGTTATCCCAAGTTCGTCATCTCACGTGTATGGAGAGACGGAGCAGTAAGTATCCCGACCTCTGACAAGATCCTGAAGGAAAACGACCGTCTGCTGGTAATCACTACCGAGAAAGACGTTCCGGCACTCACCATTCTGTTTGGAGAACAAGAAAACCGGGACTGGAACAAGGAAGATATTGACTGGAATGCCATTGACAGCAAACTGATATCGAAACATATCGTTATTTCCCGCCCGGAAATCAACGGAAAGAAACTGGGATCCCTGCGTCTCAGAAATACATACGGTATCAACATCAGCCGTGTATTGCGTAGCGGTGTACAGCTGCTGGCTACTCCGGGACTGGTACTGCAACTGGGAGACCGGCTTACCGTTGTCGGAGAAGCTGCTGCCATTCACAATGTGGAAAAGGTTCTGGGAAACACCGTCAAGACTCTGAAAGATCCTAACCTGGCATCTATCTTCATCGGTATCGTTGTTGGACTTATTGTCGGTTCCATTCCTATCGCTGTTCCCGGTATCAGCAGTCCTGTCAAACTGGGACTGGCCGGAGGCCCTATCATCATCGGTATCCTGATCGGATCATACGGACCACGCCTGCACCTGGTCACTTACACAACAAGAAGTGCCAACCTGATGTTGCGCGGTATCGGTCTCTCTCTCTATCTGGCATGCCTCGGACTGGATGCAGGAAGCCATTTCTTTGAAACGGTCATGCGCCCGGAAGGAGCTTTATGGATCGGGCTGGGATTCCTCATTACCTTTGTACCTGTAGTAATCATGGCACTGGTAGCCTTGCGCCTGTGCCGCATGGATTTCGGAAGCACCTGCGGTATGCTTTGCGGAAGTATGGCAAACCCCATGGCGCTCAACTATGCCAATGATATCATCCCCAATGATAACCCGGCCGTAAGCTATGCCACCGTCTATCCTTTAGGCATGTTCACCCGCGTCATCATTGCCCAATTAATCTTGATGTTGTTCCTTTAATTATATAAAACAATGAAAATCTATAAACAGATCACACCCGAAATTATCACGCAGGATCTCCGTTATCTGGAACTGCTTTCACATAGTTTTCCGACCGTTGCAGCAGCCAGCACGGAAATCATTAATCTGGAAGCCATCCTGAACCTGCCCAAAGGAACAGAACACTATCTGGCCGACCTGCACGGAGAGTACGAAGCTTTCCAGCATGTACTGAGAAATGCTTCAGGAGCCATCAAACGCAAAGTGAACGAAATTTTCGGCAACACCCTGCGTGAAGCAGAAAAGAAAGAACTCTGCACCCTCATCTACTATCCGGCAGAAAAGCTGCAACTCATCAAGGAAACAGAAAAAGATCTGGTAGACTGGTATGTCATTACCCTGAACCAGCTGGTCAGAGTCTGCCAGAACGTATCTTCCAAATATACCCGCTCGAAAGTACGCAAGGCTTTGCCCGAAGAGTTCTCCTACATCATTCAGGAGTTGCTGCATGAAAGCAGCATGGACCCCAACAAGCAGGCCTACATCAATGTCATTATCAGCACCATCATCGATACCAACCGGGCCGATGACTTCATCATCGCTCTCTGCAACCTGATACAGCGGCTGACCATTGACATGCTTCACATTCTGGGAGATATCTTTGACCGAGGTCCCGGGCCACACATTATCATGGATACCTTGTGCCACTATCACAACTTCGATATCCAGTGGGGAAACCACGACATCCTGTGGATGGGAGCCGCTGCCGGCAATGACTGCTGTATAGCCAACCTGCTGCGTCTGGCCATGCGCTACGGAAACCTTTCTGCACTGGAAGACGGCTACGGTATCAATTTGCTTCCGCTGGCAACATTTGCCATGGAAATCTATGCCAACGATCCCTGTTCCCAGTTCGGCCCACGCATTGACAAAGCCAACAACTCTTACAGTGACAAGACCTTACGCCTGATCGCACAAATGCACAAGGCGATCAGTGTGATCCAATTTAAACTGGAAGCCGAAATCATCCGGCGTCATCCGGAATTTGAAATGGAAGACCGGATGTTGCTCCATCACATCGACTTCGACCGCAATGTGTTTACCCTCGATGGAAAAGATTATGTGATGAAAGATTGCAGTTTCCCAACCATTGATCCGGCCGATCCTTATAAACTTACGGAGGAAGAACAGGAAATCGTTACCAAACTCCATCACTCGTTCACCCGAAGCGAGAAGCTGCGCAAACATATGAAATGCCTTTTCCGGTACGGATGTATGTACAATGTCTGCAACTCCAATCTGCTTTTCCATGCGTCCATGCCTCTCAACGAGGATGGTACCTTGAAAGAAATTGAAATACTGGGAAAGAAATACAAAGGAAAAGACCTGCTGAACCGGGTAGGACAACTGATCCGTACGGCCTATTTCGCAGACAACGACAACGAAGAGAAACCTTTCGCCATGGACTACATCTGGTATCTGTGGTGCGGTAAGAACTCTCCCGCATTCGATAAAAGCAAAATGGCTACTTTTGAGCGTTATTTCCTGGAGGACAAGGAAACTCATAAAGAAATCAAAGGCTGGTATTACACCTTGCGTGACCGGGAAGACGTCTGCGACATGATTATGGACGAGTTTGGTGTAGAAGGAGAACACCGTCATATTATCAACGGCCATGTTCCGGTGAAAGCCGTAAAGGGAGAAAAACCGATCAAAGCCAATGGTAAACTGATGGTCATAGACGGAGGATTCTCCAAGGCCTATCAACCGGAAACCGGTATTGCCGGTTATACATTGGTATATCACTCACGAGGCTTCCAGCTGGTACAGCACGAACCTTTCACCTCTACCCAGAAAGCCATAGAGGAAGGACAGGATATCAAATCGACTACCCAACTGGTAGAACTGAGCAGCCAGCGCATGATGGTAAAGGATACAGACAAAGGACGGGAACTGATGATTCAGATCGAAGACTTAAAGAAACTGCTGGTAGCTTACCGGACCGGATTGATCAAAGAGAAATCACTCTAAGCAAAGAGCATAAACAACAAAAACGGAGAAACCTGTCGAGTTTCTCCGTTTTTGTTGTTTATCATCAGGCCGGCAAATTACACCAGCTTATTGGTTGTCTTATCAGGGAAAACAACGGTAGGCTTGAAAGTCTTGGCTTCTTCAAAATCCATCTGTGCATACGACATAATGATGACTACATCACCAACCTGCACCTTACGGGCAGCAGCTCCGTTCAGACAGATACATCCCGAGCCACGTTCACCTTTAATAATATACGTATCGAAACGTTCGCCGTTATTGTTGTTCACAATCTGCACACGCTCACCTGCAATCATATTGGCAGCATCCATCAGGTCTTCATCAATGGTAATGCTTCCTACATAATTCAGGTTTGCCTCAGTCACGGTAACACAATGAAGTTTTGACTTCAGAACTTCAATCAACATTGTCTCTTACTCCTTATATTTAATGTTATCAATCAGACGAACCTCTCCACAGAATACAGTGATACATCCTACGATATAGGTACTGTCGTTCCAGTCAGTTACAGTCTGCAAAGTTGTACCATCTACGATTTCAAAGTATTCCAGACGCAAACCTTCAGCCTTCGCGATACACTCTTCTACATACAATTTTGTTTCAGCCAGAGAATGAGTCTTGGCATATTCACAGCTTGCAAAAAGAGTTTTTGAAATCTGAAGAGCCTGCACACGCTGTTCAGCACTGAGGCGTGCATTACGGCTGCTCAGAGCCAGTCCGTCAGATTCACGTACGATAGGACATCCCACGATCTCCAGGTTAAACGGATACTTGCGGACCATCTCACGGATAATGGCCAGCTGCTGGAAATCTTTTTCACCGAAGTAAGCACGAGTAGGCTCTACAATCAGGAACAGCTTGCTCACAATCTGACATACGCCATTGAAATGACCCGGACGGTATTTTCCTTCCATTACCGTATCCAGCGGAGCATAACTGAACTGACGAGTGTCGGGTTCAGGATAAATTTCTTCAACGGAAGGAGCAAAAACAAATGCTGCGCCACAAGCCTCAAGCAACTTGCAGTCAGCATCCAGCGTACGGGGATATTTCAATAAATCATTCTTGTCATTGAATTGAGTAGGGTTCACAAAATCACTGACCACTACGACATCATTTTCGGCAACAGCCCGTTTCACAAGCGATGCATGTCCGGCATGCAACGCTCCCATTGTAGGCACCAAACCGATGGTCTTACCCTCCCGGCGAAGTACATCCAGTTCAGCACGAAGCTCATTGATTGTTTGAATTAATTTCATTTTCTTTATCTCAGTTTTATACCATAATCTGAAAACGGTTGCAAAGTAAGCCATTATTTATCACATAATGAAGAAGAAAATCTAAAAAATGTACACATCTATCCGCAAAAAGGCATGCATTCACCTAAAGAAGCAACACTTACCTATACTACATCTTGTCACATTAACATACTATAAGGAATAATAAAAGGCAGAAAATTCGCCTTCACGATGATTTTTTTTGTATCTTTGCCCAATGTTTATGAGCAACAATAATAACATGAGCGCTAAAAAAGTTTTATTCATTACACAAGAAATTACTCCTTACGTACCTGAAAGTGAACTAGCCATCATTGGCCAGAATTTACCGCAGGCCATTCAAGACAAGGGTCGCGAAATCAGAACATTTATGCCTAAGTGGGGCAATGTGAACGAACGCAGAAACCAGCTGCACGAAGTAATCCGCCTGTCAGGAATGAACTTGATCATTGATGATACGGACCATCCGCTCATCATTAAAGTAGCATCCATTCAAGCTGCCCGTAGGCAAGTTTACTTCATCGACAATGATGATTATTTCCAGCACCGTCTGATCACGACCGACGAAAACGGCAAGGAATACGAAGACAATGGGGAACGCGCTATCTTCTATGCCAGAGGGGTACTGGAAACCGTAAAGAAATTGCGCTGGTGTCCGGATGTCATTCACTGCCACGGATGGATGAGTGCTATGGTTCCGCTCTACATTAAGAAAGCTTATTGTGATGAACCATCTTTCAGAGACTCAAAAGTCGTATTCTCAGTATATGGTGATGGATTCAAATCCAATCTGGATCCCAATTTCATCAATCAGGCATTACTGAAAAGCATCACTCCCGAGGATCTCAGCATGATTCAGACACCGGTCAACTATGAAGAATTATGCAAACTGGCTATTGCTTATTCTGACGGAGTAATCCAAAACAGTGAAAACGTTATTCCCGGAATCATGGACTATGCACGAAGCCTGAACAAACCGGTTCTTGACTATCAGTCCTCACCCGAAGCCTACGCAGATGCATGCGACGCATTCTACGATAAAGTATGGGCAGAGGCTGAAAATTTGTAAACATACAAAACAATAAAACAATGAAATTAAAGTTCTTGGCAGCAATCGGATTTGCCGCTATCCTCTACAGCTGCGACGATACAACAACAGGAATAGGCGACTTTGTTGCTGAAAACGACGGTATCGAAGCGTTTTCCGACTCTTATGACATATCAACCCGCACTATTTTGCTGGATTCTATCTTCTCAAGAACCAGCAGTGCTTACCTGGGTAGGTTCACTGATCCGGAATACGGGACCTTCAGTGCCGAGTTTCTGACACAAATCAACTGCCCCGAAGGATATGAATTCCCATCAACCCTTCAGGCCATTGAAGAAGCAACTCTGGTCATGTATTACAACAGCTATTACGGAGATTCTCTGGCAACGATGCGCGTACAGGTGGATACCCTCAATCAGGTCATCAATGATGACGGATCAGACAAACGCTTGTATTACACATCACTTGATCCGACTGCTTATTATGACAAGAACAAACCGGCACTTGCACAGAAATATTATGCCGCCCATAATCATACAATGAGCGACTCTCTGCGTAATGCCGTAGGATATTCCTCCATTACCCTGGATTTGGGTGAAGGATTCAGCAACCATCTATATGAAAAATACATGGAGAATAACCATCAAAACTTCAAGGATGCCCAGGCCTTCATCAACAATGTACTCAAAGGATTCTATATCCACACCAACCAGGGAGAAGGATCTATCCTTTATATCTCAGACATCAAGTTGCTGATGAAAATCCGCTATACCACGAAAAACTCAGCAGGTACGGCAGACTCCATCGTCAGAGGATATATCCCCTTCCCGGCTACCAAGGAAGTGTTTATGTCTACACGCTTTGACAATGATAAATCTGTTCTGAAACAACTGGCAGCAGAAAAGGAACATACCTATCTGAAAACTCCGGCTGGCCTTTGCACAGAAATTACACTTCCGTTGGAAGAACTGTACAATGACCATAAAACGGATACACTGAACTCTGTATCCCTAACGTTCACCCGATTGAGAGAAACAACCGAAAGAACTTATCCCATGGGTATCCCGGGAACACTGCTTCTTATCAGAAAAAGTGAAGTGAAAGATTTCTTTGAGGGAGGAAAACTGTATGACAACCAGACTACTTTCTGTGCGGATTATACAAGCAATTCTTATACGTTCTCTAAACTGAACCGCCTCATCAGTCACATATTTACTGAAATAGAAAATAACCCGGATACCTATAAGCAGGATCCGGACTGGAACAAAATCTTGCTGATTCCGGTCAAAAAAGAGTTGGATGGCTCTAACAGTACTGAGGCTAAGGTTATCGGAGTTTCAAACGACATGGAAGTCAACTCAGCCCGACTGATCGGAGGAGAAGAAGGAGAAAAAATCCAGATGAATGTCATCTATACACAACCTAAGAACCCTAAATAAATCAGATATTTCATTCTGAAAATATTACATATAAAAAAGCAGGAGAAAACGTTCGATAAGTTTTCTCCTGCTTTTTTTATAACCTTCCACAACATACCTGCCAGCCCTATCTCTTTCAGGAGTCAGCACTCAAAATCTCCACATCCTAACCTTTCTCCACAGAATAAAAATACGGAGTCCATCTCACGACAGGCTCCGTATTTCAGACTGTTATTATTTAAAACAGACTTCCAGATTTATCTATTATGAAAACTGTTATTCACTTTTTTTTGTAGTTTTCTTAGCTGCAGGTTTCTTTGCGGCAGGCTTTTTAGCAGCAGGAGCTGCAACCTTTTCTTCAGCTTTCTTCAATGCCTCCTGCAGTCTGGCAACCTCTTCATTCAGCTGAACCAGTTCCTCACCCTGATTCTTGATTGTAGTCAACAGAGAGTTCAGTTCCTCATTATCCATATCAACCGGATACAAAGAATTCACACGAGCAATAAAGTCTCCCAAAATGTTCATATAGTTAGTGAAAGCATCAAAAGGAGAATCATAAATACCACGCGGCAGATAAATACCCGTATTCTTGGTAGTCATGAAACGGAAGTTATTGCTGGCCTGCAGATAATCCCAGTCTTGCTTGATTCGGCGGTCATCACACAAGTGTACACGTTCTGCCACACTATACAGCTTGTTGAAAGCCTCACGCTGCATAGCATTTCCCAACCAACAGCTGACATCTCTTTCTTCATCTGACCATGACAACGGATAAGGTACATCCACCTTATCAACAGATTTCAGTTTGGTAACCACTTCTGTCGGAGTAGAGAATGTAATGCCTCTTTCCTTCGCACAAGCCGGCAGAGCTTTCAGGAATTCCAGAATATTTGAGGATAAGGGTTGAACCATACCCAGTGCCTGCAATTCCATAAAGATATTGATTACCTGTTCACCTTCCGGCAAAGCTGCAATCCAATCCATATATTTGTCAGCAAACAACGGGTATTCATTCCACTCTGAATTAGAGAAGCGCAGGCTAATATCATCTGACAACTTGTAATCACGCAACAAAAGCTTCAGGTTCGGGTTTTCGGCACAGTGATACAGATAGTGCGGACTCTTCCATCCCAGCACATGCTTTGCACCTTCTGTAAGCATTCCCTTGAAGCCCATTTCTGCAATGATACCACCGATCGCATCAGAATAAATCAAGCTGGAATTACGGAATACTTTCGGAGTCTGTCCGAAAACTTCTTTCACCTTATTGCTCATCCGCATAACTTCTTCACGGAAGCAGTCTTCGTTGGCTAAAGAAGACAAACCATGAGAATAAGGTTCAGCCAGGAATTCCACGCATCCCGTTTCATTCAGTTCCTGCAAAAGTTCAATAACGCGGGGAGCATGTATTTCAAGCTGCTCCAGTCCCACTCCGGAAAGTGAAAGGGCAACCTTGAACGCACCGGCATTAGCTTTCGCCATCTCAATCAATGTAACCAAAGCCGGAATATAACTCTTTTCTGCAATTTCCGTAATGCAACGTTCATTTTCATAATCATCGTAGTAATAATGGTCACGACCAATGTCGAAGCAACGGTAACGTTTCAGATGTATGATTTGATGTATCTCAAAGTAAAGGCAAATTGTTTTCATATCGCAATCACATTTTATTATTTAGCGTAATTTCTTAATACGTCCTCGTACAGGCCACGAATCTTCCAGCCTACTTTTTCCCACGTAATTCCATCTACTTCCTTACGTCCTTCCTCCTGCAGATATTTGAACAGTGAAGGATAAGTACAGATAGCATAGATGGCATCAGCCATGGCATTGATATCCCAGTAGTCCGTCTTGATTACATTTTCCAGAATTTCTCCGCAACCTGACTGTTTGGAAATGATGGAAGGAGTTCCACACTGCATAGCTTCCAGCGGTGCGATACCGAAAGGTTCAGAAACCGATGGCATAACAAACACATCACTGTTCTTATATGCTTCATACACCTGACGTCCACGTTGGAATCCCGGGAAGTGGAAACGGTCCGCAATACCTCTTTCTGCTGCCAGATTAATCATGGCATTCAGCATATCTCCGGAACCGGCCATCACGAAACGGATATTACGCGTACGTTTAAGTACCAGTGCGGCTGCTTCTACAAAGTACTCAGGTCCTTTCTGCATAGTGATACGTCCGAGGAAAGTCACGATCTTTTCCTTCGGATGTTCCACACGAGGAATATCCTGCAAATCCTGTGAAAGCGGATATACGGCATTATGCACAGCAAAAACCTTGTTCGGATTCTGATGATACTCGTTGATTACTGTACGGCGAGTCAGTTCAGACACACACATAATACAATCAGCATGGTCCATTCCGTTCTTTTCCATTGCATAAACCGTAGGGTTAACCTTTCCACGGGAACGGTCGAAATCGGTAGCATGCACATGAATACACAGAGGTTTTCCGCTGACCATCTTGGCATGTACACCAGCCGGATAAGTCAGCCAGTCGTGAGCATGGATAATATCAAACTCCTGCTGACGGGCAACCACACCGGCAATAATAGAAAAGTTATTGATCTCTTCATGCAGGTTCTGCGGATAACCACCGGCAAATTCCATACATCCCAGATCGTTGACGTGCATATAAGAAAAGTCAGCATAGATATGATCACGGAAAGCATAATACTGCTCCGGCGTCATATATTCCGGCAAACGTGACTTCAGATAATCATAATTCACATCACGCCATACGATAGGCACTTGATTCATTCCGATAATATTCAGGAATTTCTCTTCCTGACCGGAAGGCTTGGGCAGACAGAATGTAGTCTCCACATCTCCCTGCAAGCTCAGCCCCTTCGTGATTCCATAAGAAGCTACAGCAAGACCACCGTATATCTTGGGAGGAAATTCCCATCCAAACATTAATACTTTCATACAGGCTCCTCCTTTTAATAATTATATTTATCCAACAAATACAAAACTCGCAATATCTCAGCCACATTCATGGTGAACGATACAGCACCACGACCACGGAAAGGCGGATTACCATCAAACAGCTCAGGAATGGATCCGATACAATGACAGGTCAATTCGTCTTCGAAGCTGATCAGCTGACGTTCAACAAATGAAATAGCACTCCGTTTGTAAATACGCAAGTAAGCTTCCAGATAGAATCCTTCCAGCCACGGCCAGGCTGTTCCCTGGTGGTAAGCATAATCACGCTGCAACTGAGGACCTACATAGTTCGGATTGTATCCGCCACTCTTCGGGCTCAGGGAACGCAATCCTTTCGGAGTCAGCAGTTCTTTGGTTACAATATCAACCACTCCCTTCTTCTGACGGGAATTCAATGGTGAATAATCCAGCGCAGCAGCAAAGATCATGTTAGGCCGCACACTCCAGTCCATCATCTGTCCGTCAACGTAGTCCAGCAGATAACCATATTCATTCAGGAATGTATCAACGAAAGCTTGTCCGGCCTTATCAGCAATCAAGGTACAGATTTCAATCAGTTCATTGCAACCGAAATCGGTCAGCAAATCTCCTGTGAATCTCAAAGCATTATACCATAAGCTATTAAATTCGACAATATATCCTGTACGCGGAGTAACCGGGCGACCATTTACTGTTGAGTTCATCCAGGTAATAGCCTTCTGAATACCTTCGGAATAAATCAGACCATTTTCATCCACCCGCATATTCGGATGTTTTCCTGCGGTCAGATAGGCCATAATGTCTTTCAGCAAAGTTCCGTATTTAGCTTTTGCCACTTCGCGGGAAACCATCTTCGCATACTGCTGAATTGTCCAGACAGCCCACAACAGGACATCCGGATGTTCCATCTCATACACTTTCAGATGCGTTTCCTCTCCATTCATAAAGGCATAAATGGCATGTGAGGCCGTATTCATCACCTGCTCGAATTTTTCTACTTCCCCAACAGAAAGCATCAAACCCGGCAACGAGATAAACATGTCACGCGCACGGCATTTAAACCAAGGATAACCGGCAAGTATATAGGAATCTTCCCCCTGTTTATTTAAAAACTGATGAGCGGCATTGATCAGACACTTCTTGAAATCAGCACGCGGTGTTCGTTCTTCAACTTCTTTAGTAAACAGATCATTCAGCCCCGCTGTATCCTGCATCGCTGTGATTCCCCCTGAAAAGACAACCGATTCCCCTTTTTTGATATTGACTTCAAAATACCCCGGAACATACAAGTCTTCATTAAAATCATATCCTCTCTCCTGCTCCTTGGGATATTCAATTCCCCGATACCAGTCTGGCTGGAAATGAAATTCATTCGGTTTGTTCAACTGCATATATAACTCCGGATAGCCGGGATACATACTGGTTTTGATTCCGTTTTCCACCAGATCGTAGTGCCGATTGGCCTGTGCGTTCTCATGTGTATACTGGCGTACACTCCGGAATGCCAAGAAAGGCCGAAATCGAAGAGTAGTCTCTGAATGGGCATCCACCAACGTATAACGAATCAGGATACGGTTTTCATAATGAACGAAAACTTTTTCTTTCTTGAGAATTACTCCGCCTACCCGATACCATGTCGTAGGAACTTTTTCACATTCAAATTCACGAATGTACTTGTGACCGCGAGGGCTGAAATTATCTCCGTGATATTTGTGAAGCCCTAAATTAAACTCTGCACCGTGCTGTATAACAGTTTCATCCAATGAAGACAACAACACATGGTTTTCATCGTCCAGTTCCGGTATTGGAATGACAAGCAAACCATGATATTTGCGAGTATTACAATCTACAATGGTAGAACAATGATACGCACCTGAACGGTTAGTCCGAAGAATCTCACGCGGAAGAGATTCTTCCAGGTTTGTCATTAATGTTTTGTCAAATCGTAAATAACTCATAGTTTTTATCTTAAGGTTATAAATATAATCTTAGTTCTATAAAAAAATGTTATTATATACACCTCAAAATTACTAATTAAATAATAAAACAAAAATCAATTAAGCATTTTTTTCATTTTTCTAGAACAATATTTCAAAGAACCATATTTTTCAAACACAAATATGTGAAATTTCTGTTACGCAACATATACAAAAAGAGAAAGCCGCCTAAACATTGTCAGACGGCTTTCTCTTTTTTTGTATAATTACATCAGTCTATCATATCAAATCCACAATAAGGAACCAGAGCCTTCGGAATCCGGATTCCTTCCGGAGTCTGATTATTCTCAAGCAAGGCAGCTACGATACGCGGAAGGGCCAAAGCAGAACCATTCAAAGTGTGACAAAGTTCTGTCTTCTTGTCAGATTCCTTGCGGTAACGACATTTCAGACGATTAGCCTGGTAAGTATCAAAGTTAGAAACAGAACTTACTTCCAGCCAACGCTTCTGAGCTTCAGAGTAAACCTCAAAGTCGAAACAGATTGCAGCAGTAAAGCTCATATCTCCACCGCAAAGACGCAGGATACGATACGGAAGTTCCAGCTTCTTCAACAAGCCTTCTACATGATCCAGCATTTCCTGATGAGACTGTTTGGAATGTTCCGGCTTATCAATACGTACCAGCTCAATCTTAGAGAATTCGTGCAGACGGTTCAAACCTCTTACATCCTTTCCATAAGAACCGGCTTCCCGACGGAAACACTGAGTATAGGCACAATTCTTGATCGGCAACTGTTTTTCATCCAGAATCACATCACGGTAAATGTTAGTTACAGGAACTTCTGCAGTAGGAATCAGATACAGATCATCCAGGTTGCAATGATACATCTGTCCTTCCTTGTCAGGCAGCTGTCCTGTTCCGTAACCGGATGCAGCATTGACCACTGTAGGAGGCATAATTTCCTCATAACCGGCTGCACGGGCTTCATCCAGGAAGAAATTTATCAAGGCACGCTGCAGACGGGCACCTTTTCCTTTATAAACCGGGAAACCAGCTCCTGTTATCTTCACGCCCAGGTCAAAGTCAATCAGATCATACTTCTTGGCCAGTTCCCAGTGAGGAAGTGCATTCTTGGGAAGTTCAGTTTCCATACCTCCCATTTTTTCTACTACATTGTCCTCAGCTGTTGCACCTTCCGGTACTTCCTCGTAAGGAACATTCGGAATTGTATACAGCAGGTTCTGCATATCTTCTGCAGCCTGATCCATGGCAGTCTGAAGAGACTTGCTTGCTTCCTTGATTTCAGCAACACGAGCCTTTGCAGCTTCCGCCTCCTCCTTCTTGCCTTCTTTCATCAAGGCACCGATCACTTTCGAAGTCGAGTTAACTTCTGCCAGATTTTTATCTAATTGATTTTGAGCATTACGTCTTTTTTCATTCAGTTCAAGCACCTGCGCAATTGTTTCTTTGGCATTGGCAAAATGCTTTTTCTCCAGCCCACGGATCACCTTGTCGGTATCCTCTGTAATTTGTTTAATAGTAAGCATATCTTTATTTACTTTTTGAATGACCTTTACGCATAATTTTGTGCAAAGATATATCTTTTTATTGGAATACGTATAACAAGAAAGAATGATATTCTCTCAAAACTCTAACGAGATTTCTAAAATACCGGCAGAGTATAAACCAGGCCCAATGATATACGCTGTTCATTACGGTTTTCCCCTCCAAGCAAACGCGCGCGTTCCGTAAAATGAATATTCTTGTACAGGAAATGAAGATACAGCAGCAATTCACTGTTTTCCATAGGATAATATTCCGCACAGAGTTGCGTATTCCAGACACGCCGGTATGTTCCTTCCTCAAATCCGGGAGTCTCTTTATAGACACCACCCTGCTCATATACACCTTTTATATATAGGTTCAGATGCGGATTAACCCGATAATCCAGATTTCCGATTGTAGTAAAGTAATTTACATTCTGGATTGTCGTTCCATTGCCTTCTTCATCTACCGTTATCCCGCTCAGCAGCCCCTTCGAATCCAAACCCTCACGAGAAAACATCAGATCGATATAACCCAGAAAAGGTTTCTTGTCCCAGACGTTTCCACAAGTAAAGTAAAAGATGTTCTTTTTCTTCGCCAGCTGACCATACGACAACGAATAACGGAGTTGTAAGGCACGATCCACAAAGAATCCGTCCCAATTTGCCGTAGCCAGAACCGGAACTTTGGAACGTTCTACCCCTTGAGGCAAACCATACATAAACTGGTCTTCAAGCGCACCGTTCCGCAGGTTTGTTACCTGAAAATTCATTGTCTGATCAGGATTGAGTGCATAACTGACGTTAAGTCCTGCCTGATAGCAAGGTATTGCATTATTAAAATCCGAAAACTGACGGACCTTTATAGCACTCACCCAATATTCGTACCCACTCAACTGAACAGCCTGTTTACCGGCAGAAAGTGTCACACGGTCACTAACGTTCCAGTTAACCACCGCCAGTTCCACTGAGCCAGAAAGATTATCCAAGGGAATATTCGGATTGGTATACTGATTGAACGACTGACGGAAATGATAGGAAAATTTATTATGAAAAGCCCCCAGAATCTCCAGACGAATCCGATCTACCCGAAAAGCAGCCTCATCAAACTCCCGGTTAATAAAAGAAGCCTTAAGCGAAGAAGCAAACTGTATATTCATATTGGCCCAATCAATCTTCCGCTTGTTTCCACTCAATTTCTCCAATAACGTCTTCTCCTCGGATGAAACCAAAGCCTCATTCTGCGCACATACAGATGCTGTCCCCCCGACCAGAAGGACAGACATCAAAATTCCTTTCAGTAATCCTCCGGTTTTCATACGGGATTACAGGCTCTTGCGGATTCGTACCAGTTTCTCCAGCAATCCTTCCAGCAAATCAAGTTTCAGCATATTGGCACCATCACTCTTGGCTACCGACGGATCCTGATGAGTTTCCATAAACAATCCGTCCACTCCTACGGCCACTCCTGCCTTGGCAATAGTTTCAATCAACTGCGGCATTCCTCCTGTCACTCCTGAAGTCTGATTAGGTCTCTGCAGAGAATGCGTCACATCCAGAATAACCGGATAACCAAACGATTGCATCTCCGGAATACCCCGATAATCTACAACCAGATCCTGATATCCAAATGTCGTTCCGCGTTCCGTCAGCATTACCTGATCATTTCCCGCTTCAACGACTTTTTCAGCCGCAAAACGCATGGCTTCGGGAGAAAGGAACTGTCCTTTCTTGATATTTACAATCTTTCCCGTACGGGCAGCAGCCACCAGCAAATCAGTCTGCCGGCAAAGAAAGGCCGGGATCTGCAATACATCCACATATTCAGCCGCCATTTCAGCCTCCTGAGCTGCATGAATGTCTGTCACCACAGGAATATCGAATGTCTGACGCACTTTTTCCAACACCTTCAGAGCTTTTTCATCACCGATGCCTGTAAAAGAATCAAGACGTGAACGATTGGCTTTCCGGTATGATCCCTTAAATACATAAGGAATTCCCAGACGGTCTGTTACCTTTACAATATGTTCAGCTATACGAAGTGCCATTTCTTCGCCCTCTATGACGCAAGGGCCTGCCAGCAGAAAGAAATTATCTGCTTTTTTCAAATCTGTAATATTCTTTATCATAATTAATTCGGTATTATCAAGGTCAGTGCTTCGGGAGCTATCGTTACTTCAATCGGGAAATGACGGTCAAACCACAGACGTCCATCCAGACTGATCTCTGCATTCTGTGCACGCAATATCTTTACACAACGGGTACGATAAGGCTTTACAGTCTTATGGTTCAGCAAACGTCCCCGCTGGAGCATCCACAGGCCGGAAATAAGCTGACGAAGTTCCGGACGGTAAATAACCGATACGTCCAGCCAGCCATTATAAGGAACGGCACTGGGAGTCAGCCCGTAACCACGGCCGCTTCCAATGGCAACAGCCATAATACGCCCGCGAATATGTTCGTCATTTACCTTCAGATGCATGCGATGCAGTTTACGCTGGAATGCAACCAGAAACAATGAAGACAGATACGAGATCAGAGGAATTCCCCAAAAACGGCGGGTTTCATTCGTTATGCGCACAATCGTTGCTCCCAACCCCATATAAACAGCATTCAGAAAATAACGTGACACATGCTTGTCGCCATCGTAACAACTGAATACTCCAACATCCACCTTGCGCAAACGACGGTTTATCAAGGTGTCTACGGCTCCTTTATAGTCATCCGAATCAAGCCCCCAATATTTGGCAAAATCATTACCGATACCATTGGGAATGATTCCAAAAGCTATCTCATGCTTATTTTCTGCTTCTGACTCCAGAATACCATTTACGGCATCATTGATAGCTCCGTCACCTCCAACAACAATAATGGTCCGATAGCCGTTATTGGCTAACGTACAAGCCAGACGTTCAACTGAGCCAAAACCTTCAGACTGAACATAATCAAACTGTACATGCTGGCTTTCCATATAGTCACGAATCTCCTTCCAGCGTTTCTGTGCTTTCCGGCTTCCTGCTTTGGGGTTATAAATCACCCCCCATCTATTGGGTCCTACAGCCATAATCTATCGAGTTTTATCCATTAATTCTATAATCTTGTCTACTTTATCCTGCATACTCCACGTAGCATCTATCCAGTGAATTGTAAATCCTCTGCGTTCCATGCCCCGGAACCAGGTCATCTGACGCTTGGCAAACTGATGAATGGCTATCTCCAGCTGCTGAAACATTTCGTCATAAGTGAGCTGTCCTGTTACATATAGCGTCAGATATTTATATTCCAATCCATAATAGATCAAATCTTCCGGTGCGATGCCTTCATCCAGCAACGCACGGACTTCATCCACCATCCCTTCCTCCAGACGTTGCTTCAGACGGGAAGAAATCTTCTGACGGCGCAAGTCGCGATCAATATCCACTCCCACAATCAGGCTCCGGAGTTCCGGGAAAGAACGGGCTTCAGTCTCCTGATGCAAATAATACTCTTCTATTTCAATAGCCCGGATAGCCCGCTTCACCGTATCCACATCCGTAGAATTATGCAGTTTCTTGTAAGTGGCCAGCAAAACCGTCAGTTCATCCAGACTCTTATCTGCCAGTCTGGAACGAAGTTCAGGATTTTCCGGTACCGGCAACAAACGATAACCTTTCAGAACCGACTCCAGATACATACCCGTCCCTCCACACAAAACAGGGATCAGTCCGCGCGACCTGATATCTTCATAAGCCTTCAGGAAGTCACGCTGATATTCAAAGACATTATATTTATAGCCAGGTTCAACGATATCAATCAGATGATAAGGTATATGCTGTCCGTCCACCACATAGTCCACAAGGTCTTTACCCGTTCCAAGATCCATTCTGCGGTATATCTGCCGGCTGTCTCCGCTGAGAATCTCTGTATGCAGGCGTGCGGCGAGCGCAGCAGCAAGCGGAGTCTTTCCGGAAGCAGTAGGACCAAGAATCGTTATCAGATCATAATTCATATATCAGTAGCTGAAAAAAGTTTCGGACAACAAAGATAGCCTTTTTCTGCACACATCACATCTGTTTGCGCAAAAAAGTTCAGAAAGGTATAAAAAATAAAAGCCGCCCGGAATACCGGACGGCTTTTGATATAAGATTGTTTAACTGATTAGCAGTTTACTGAAGCCATATGAGCGATCAGATCCAATACTTTGTTAGAGTAACCAATTTCGTTGTCATACCAAGAAACAACCTTAACGAAAGTATCAGTCAAAGCAATACCAGCTTTAGCATCGAAGATAGAAGTGCGAGTATCACCCAAGAAGTCAGAAGAAACAACTGCATCTTCAGTGTAACCCAGAACACCTGCCAATTCGCCTTCAGAAGCTTCCTTCATTGCAGCGCAGATTTCAGCGTAAGTAGCCGGTTTAGCCAAGTTTACAGTCAAGTCAACTACAGACACATCCAAAGTCGGAACACGCATAGACATACCAGTCAGTTTACCGTTCAATTCAGGGATAACTTTACCTACAGCCTTAGCAGCACCAGTAGAAGACGGGATGATGTTACCAGAAGCAGCACGACCACCTCTCCAGTCTTTCATAGAAGGACCGTCAACAGTCTTCTGAGTAGCAGTAGTAGAGTGAACTGTAGTCATCAAACCATCAGTGATACCCCATTTGTCGTTCAAAACCTTAGCGATCGGAGCCAAACAGTTAGTAGTACAAGAAGCGTTAGAAACGAACTGAGTACCCTTAACATAAGTCTTTTCGTTAACACCGCAAACGAACATTGGAGTGTCGTCCTTAGAAGGAGCTGACATTACTACATATTTAGCACCAGCTTCGATGTGAGCCTGAGCTTTTTCTTTAGTCAAGAACAAACCAGTAGATTCTACTACGTATTCAGCACCTACTGCATCCCAAGCCAATTCTTTAGGATCTTTGCAAGCAGTTACGCGGATTTCTTTACCGTTAACGATCAATTTGCTGTTTTCAACGTCAGCTTCGATAGTGCCGTTGAACTGACCGTGCATAGTGTCATATTTCAACATGTAAGCCAAGTAATCTACTGGGCACAAGTCGTTAATACCTACGATCTGGATATCGTTTCTGTTCTGAGCTGCGCGGAATACGAAACGGCCGATACGACCGAAACCGTTAATACCTACTTTAATCATTTTGTTTAAATTTAAAAGATTTATAATATAAATTTATAAACACTCTATGCTATTTCTCAAGTCAATTTACAGGCGTTGTTATCACCCCGTAAATCTTGATTGCGATGCAAAAGTAAGAAATTCTTTCTAATATCAAACATGAAATGTACGAAAAAACCGAAAAAAACTGGCGCTTTTTTTGTTCATTTCTGATTAATCCTCCCCGGCAGGCAGACAAACCTCGTATTTTGCCATCCACACATTACACATTGCGTTTTTATGGCTTTTGTCTTCCCCTTCCGGATTCCCCCCAAGGAAGCCTCACCTCCTGCATTCAAGTTTGAATCTGCCCCTCCGGCACCGTCCCCGCATGCCTGCCGATTCCTCAGACAAACAGTTTCTGGAGCAAATGCACGCTCGTAAACTTCCCTCCTTCCCACAGCCAGTCGGGCAAAGTGGCCGTCACCTGGAATCCTTGCGCCTGCAGGAAGCGCATACTCGATATATTATCAGGTGAAACGTATGCATACAACTGACGGAAGCCAAGGTTGCGACAATGCATTTCCAGCAGTCGGTAAGCCTCATGGGCAAATTTCTGACGCCGGTACTCCTTTTTAATAATAATCCCCAATTCCGCCCTCCGATACCGCGGAGAGAAATCAAAGACATCGATGATGCCGACTGTCTTCCGCTCCTCCTTCCACTCAATCATCAGCCGGAGCTGCCGATCGGCAAACAGGTCGTTTTGCGATTCGGCGATGTATCTCTTCAACTGATAACGGGAATACGGTCCGGTAGCCACCGAAGTATTGCAGGCGTCCTCTTCATTCTCCAGGCAAAACATCAGTTCCAAATCTTCCGGTTCCGGCGCACGAAGCAGAATGCGGTCTGTCGAAAAATCGTTTCTCATCTACGGTCTTTAATAATCATGATTCATTGATAAAAACTCCCTTGCGGGCACCAGGTGCTCTTACTCCTGTTCCTCCAGATTCATCTCACTCAGCAGGCGGTCCTGTCCGGGCACGCAAAACATGGCAGCGACAAAGACCATACCGGCACAGAGCAGACCGGTCGTATCCAGCGTCCAGTAGTAGGCCGACAAATCCCAAAGCACGGGAGTCAGCAGCAGCGACAGGCGTATCTCGCTCCAGCGGCGGTAGCTTTGGATGGCCTCCACCAGCGGCAAGGCCCGCACATAGCGCGTCAGGGACAGATTAAACAGGCGCAGGGATAAGGGAATCAATACGATGGACAGCAGTACACAACTGATCTGTACCACATACTCCGCCTGGGCATCCCCTGCCAGAGTGCCCTGCGGCAACCATTCCAGTTCGTAACTGACTACCAGCAAAAAAGCCAGTACCCAGAACAAAGCATATTCAATTCTCAACCTAAAAAGCAGTTTTTTTATTTCACGTGTCATAATTTTGTCTCTATTAATCGTAACCGTCATTCATCGGGCGACTGACAATTACCCTCTCATTCTCACTTCATATTTTCTTAAAAGTTGCCTTTCCCCCAAACAGAGATTACATCGTGCCGGTAAATACCGTACGGTTGACAATGGAACGTCCCAGCGTCACCTCGTCCGTATATTCCAGTTCGTCGCCAATGGAAATTCCCCGGGCAATCATGGTCAGTTTCACCTCATACGGCGCCAGTTTGCGGTAAATATAGAAATTGGTGGTATCGCCTTCCATCGTAGAGCTCAAGGCCAGAATGACCTCCTTCACCACTCCCGTCCGTACCCTGTCCACCAGACTGTCGATCTGCAAGTCCGAAGGGCCTACCCCGTCCATCGGAGAGATTACCCCGCCCAGCACATGATACAGACCTTTGTACTGCTGGGTATTCTCTACAGCCATCACGTCACGGATATTCTCTACCACACACACGGTAGAAGCATCCCTTGCCGCATTGGAACAAATCTGACAAACATCGGTATCCGATATGTTATGGCACACCTTACAATATTTTACCTCACGCTTCAAGGTCATGACCGAATTACCGAAAGCCTCCACCGTCTGCAAATCCTGCCGAAGCAGGTGAAGCACCAGTCGCATAGCCGTTTTCCGGCCTATGCCCGGCAATTTGGCAAACTCCCCGACCGCTTTCTCCAATAACAAAGAAGGATATTGTTGATTCATTGTTTTACTTCCACACTATACTTTAAATTGACACACAAAGGTAGGAAAAAAACTGAAAAACCGAACAAACGCACCCGCGAACATCGAAAATTCCCCCTTCTCCGTCCGCAAACATCCGGACAAGGCCGGTTACGGAGGATTTATCGGTAAAAAACGAGGGTTCATCTCCGAAAAAATCCACCTCATCTATTCCAGTTGCAGGCCTATCAAGGGACGTTTATTTTTGTATCATCAAAACCAAATATAGAAATCGGATGAAACAAGGAATTACATGGATGATGGCCGCCTTCCTCGTAACGGAAGCGGCTTCAGCACAAAGTGACACACTAAGATGGACCCTGGATGACTGCCTCCAGTATGCCATGGAGCAGAATATCCAGTTACAACAGAACCGGCTTTCACTGGAAGAGAGTAAAATCGATGTCAAGACAGCCAAAGCGGCTCTTTTCCCCAGTCTGTCTTTCAGTACGAGTCAGAATGTAGTCAACCGTCCCTATCAGGAAAACAGTGCCAGTGTAAGTGGAACCGAGATTATCAGCAGCAACCACAATACATCTTACAACGGCAATTATGGGCTGAATGCTTCGTGGACGGTATGGAACGGAAACCGTCGCCGCAACACCATCAAGCAGCAGCAGATTGCAGAGGAGATGGCTGCACTGACGGTACAGGAACAGGAGAACCTGCTGCAGGAAGAAATCACCAAGCTCTATGTGCAGATTCTGTATGCACAGGAGTCGGTACACATCAATGAAAATACAGTGGAGCTGAGCAAGGCTCAGTACGAGCGGGGTGTGCAGCTACTGGAAGCGGGCGACATCTCCAAAAGTGAACTGGCACAGCTGGAGTCGCAGGTCAGCAACGACCAATACCAGCTGGTCACTGCCCGGGCCACCCTTGCCGACTATAACCTGCAGCTGAAACAGCTTCTGGAAATAGACAACGGCAAAGAGCTGGTGCTCAGCATACCGGAACTGAACGAAGAGACCGTCCTGGCTCCCCTGCCCGACAAGCAGTTCGTATATGAGTCGGCCCTTGCCATCCGTCCGGAAATCCAGAGCAACAAAGCCAGTATCCGTTCGGCCGACCTTTCCGTCAAGATTGCCAAATCAGGATACCTGCCGAACCTCAGTCTGAGTGCGGGAATCGGAACCAATCATACGAGCGGCAGCGACTTCACCTTCAGCGAACAGGTAAAGAACGGATGGAACAACAGCATCGGACTGACGCTGAGCATTCCTATCTTCCAGAACCGGCAGACCAAAAGTGCCGTAGAAAAAGCGAAAATACAATACAAGAGTACGCAACTTGACATGACGAACGCCGAGAAGGAACTGTACCGGAACATCGAGACCATGTGGCTGGATGCCACTAACGCCCAGCAGCAGTTCGTTGCCGCCGACAGCAAGCTGAAGAGCTGCCAGAGCAGCTATAACCTGGTCAATGAGCAGTTCAGCCTGGGAATGAAAAATACGGTAGAACTGCTGACCGAGAAGAACAACCTGCTCAGCGCACAGCAAGAGCGCATACAGGCCAAATACATGGCCATCCTGAACCGCTCCCTGCTGATGTTCTATGCCAACGATAAAATCGAACTGTAAGACAAACAACTACAATCTTATCATATAAACTTTCATAACAATGAACAAGAAACAGAAAATAACAACGGTGCTGGCTGCCCTCATCGTGGTAGCAGGAGCCGGATATGGCCTGCTGAGCAGCTCAAAACAGAAAGCCCGTATCCAGTTTCTCACAGCAAAAGTAGAAAAAGGAGCCATCAGCAGTTCCATTACTGCTACCGGAACCATCGAACCGGTAACTGAGGTAGAAGTGGGAACACAGGTATCCGGTATTATTGACAAGATTTACATCGATTATAACTCTGTAGTCAAAAAAGGAGAACTGATTGCTGAAATGGATAAGGTAACCCTGGAAAGCGACCTCAAATCAGCAGAAGGAAACTATGAAGGGGGCAAGGCCGAATTTGAGTACCAGAAGAAAAATTATGACCGGAACCTGAAACTGCATGAAAAAGGGCTGATCAGCAACAAGGAATACGAAGAATATCTTTACAACTACCAGCGTGCCAAAAGCAGCTACGAGAGTGCGAAGGCTGCCTACGACAAAGCCCGTAGAAACCTGTCGTATGCCACCATCACCTCTCCGATTGACGGAGTAGTCACCAGCAAGGATGTGGAAGAAGGACAGACCGTAGCTTCCGGCTTCGAGACACCGACCCTCTTCACCATTGCTGCCGACCTTACCAAAATGCAGGTAGTTGCCGACGTGGACGAAGCCGATATAGGCGGGGTCAAGGAAGGACAGCGTGTCAGCTTCACCGTAGATGCTTATCCGGAAGATACCTTCGAAGGATACGTCCGGCAGGTCCGTCTGGGAAGCACCAAGAGTTCATCTTCGACCAGCAGTACCACCACCAGCGAAAGTGTGGTTACCTATGAGGTGGTCATCACGGCCGACAATCCGGACCTGAAACTGAAGCCGAGACTGACAGCTAATGTATCGATCTACATCACCGATAAAAGAGGGGTGCTCTGCATTCCTTCGAAAGCCCTCCGATTCACTCCGGAAAAACCACTTCTGGGTAAGGAAGACGTAGTAAACGACTGTGACGCACCGCATAAAGTATGGACCTACGAAAACCATGTATTCCAGGCACATCCGGTAGAAATCGGTCTGAGTGACGGCATCCATACCGAAATTATCAGCGGCATCGCCGAAGGTACAATGGTAGTGAGTGAAGCAGAGACCCAATTGCTGGCCGGTCCGGCCATGCAGGAGCAAGGCGAACGCAGTCCGTTCATGCCCGGCCCACCCGACCGCAACAAAAACAAGAACAGTAAACAGGAATAATCAAGAGAACGAAAAGCTATGAGCAAGACGGTCATACAATTACAAGATATCAGGCGAAATTTCATTGTCGGAGAAGAGACTGTACATGCTCTCCGGGGAGTATCATTTTCCATCCAGGAAGGAGAATTTGTCACAATCATGGGAACCTCCGGCTCCGGAAAATCGACCCTGCTGAACACGCTGGGGTGCCTGGACACCCCGACAAGCGGAGAGTATTACCTGGACGGGATTTCTGTCCGGACCATGAGCAAATCGCAACGTGCCGTGCTGCGCAACCGGAAAATCGGGTTTGTCTTTCAGAACTACAACCTGCTGCCGAAGACTACGGCAGTGGAAAACGTAGAGCTCCCGCTGATGTACAATCCGAATGTAACGGCCAGCGAGCGCCGGCAGCGTGCCATTGAAGCCTTGAAAGCCGTGGGACTGGACGACCGGCTAGAACATAAGTCCAATCAGATGTCAGGAGGACAGATGCAGCGTGTGGCCATTGCCCGTGCCCTGGTCAACAACCCGGCAGTGATCCTCGCCGACGAAGCCACCGGAAACCTGGATACCCGTACTTCCTTTGAGATTCTGGTGCTTTTCCAGAAACTGCACAGCGAAGGACGTACCATCATTTTCGTGACGCACAATCCGGACCTGGCCCAATACAGCAGCCGCAACATCCGGCTGCGTGACGGCCACGTCATCGAAGACAGTATCAACCCGAAGATTCTGTCGGCTGCGGAGACCCTGGCCCAACTGCCCCGCAACGACGAAGATTAACCCTCAAAAAGGAGTGACATGAACATCAATAATCTTTTAAAAATCGCCTTAAGAGCCCTGACCAACAATAAGCTGCGGGCATTTCTGACCATGCTGGGCATCATCATCGGTGTCGCATCGGTCATCACCATGCTGGCCATCGGTCAAGGCTCCAAAAGGAGCATTCAGGCACAGATTTCTGAAATGGGTTCCAACATGATCATGATTCATCCGGGAGGTGAAATGCGTGGAGGAGTCCGTCAGGATCCGTCGGAAATACAGACGCTGAAACTGGAAAACTACCAGACGCTGAGCGAAGAATGTACGTACCTTTCGGCCATCAGTCCGCAGGTTTCTTCCTCCGGCCAGCTGATTCACGGGGCCAACAACTACCCTTCTTCCGTTAGCGGAGTCAGTATCGACTACCTGAAAATCCGCCAACTCACCGTTGAGCAGGGAGACATGTTTACCGAGGCCGACATCAAGACATCGGCCAAAGTGTGCGTCATCGGAAAAACCATCGTAGACAACCTTTTCCCCGACGGAGAAAGTCCGATAGGGAAAATCATCCGCTTCAACAAGATTCCTTTCCGGGTAGTGGGTGTACTCAAGTCCAAGGGATATAACTCAATGGGTATGGACCAGGACGACATTGTACTGGCACCTTATACTACCGTGATGAAAAGACTGCTGGCGGTCACTTACCTGGAAGGCATCTTTGCATCGGCACTGACAGAAGACATGACCGACTATGCCACCGATGAAATCAGCCGCATCCTGAGAAGAGAGCATAAGCTGAAAGCCACCGACGACGATGACTTTTCCATCCGCTCACAACAAGAGCTGAGTTCGATGCTGAGTTCGACCACCGGACTGATGACTACCCTGCTGGCCTGCATTGCCGGAATCTCACTGGTTGTGGGAGGTATCGGTATCATGAACATCATGTACGTATCCGTAACCGAGCGTACGCGGGAAATCGGACTGCGGATGTCAGTAGGCGCCAGAGGCATCGACATCCTCAGCCAGTTCCTGATAGAGGCCGTACTGATCAGCATCACCGGAGGTCTGATAGGCGTGCTCATCGGCTGTGGAGCCTGCTGGATCGTAAAAGCTGTAGTTCACTGGCCGGTATATATACAACTTTGGAGTGTTTTTCTTAGCTTTGCAGTATGTACGCTGACCGGTATCTTCTTCGGATGGTATCCGGCCAAGAAGGCGGCCTGCCTTGACCCGATTGAAGCAATCCGCTACGAATAACCTGACATATCTCCGCCCTGCACAGACAGGGTGGAGATAAAAAACACCTGAGAAAGCCATGAATATGATGCCAAACAACCCGATGGAACGCTCCTCAAAGCCACTGGCCGTATACATCCACGTGGTCATCTGGATACTGATCTTTGCCTCTCCGCTTATTTTCGAGGACTGGACAAGCCATTTTTCCTGGAAAAACTATCTTTGCCATGTAGAAATGCCTGTCATATTCTGCATCATCTTTTACCTGAACTATTGCCTGCTGGTTCCACAGTACTACATGCAGAAACGGTATGTAAGGTATCTGGTATACAATGTCGTCATGATTGCCGGATTCATGTGCTTCCAGCATGGATGGCTTCTTCCCTACATGCGTGAGATTCACGGGGCGACCCAAAACCTCAAGCCGGTCAACAACGGTTTCCCCCGCCCTCCCCGGATGGTCTTCATTGCCCGGGACCTGGTCATGCTGGGGCTGACGGCAGGACTGGGAGCCACCATCCGCATGAGCAGTCAGTGGCAAGAGGCAGAAAGGGCACGTCAGGAAGCCGAACTAAAAAACCTGAGAAACCAGCTGAACCCTCATTTTCTGCTCAATACGCTGAACAATATCTATGCCCTCATTGCCTTTGATACAGAAAAGGCACAACAGACCGTACAAGACCTGAGTCGGCTGCTGCGTTATGTGTTATACGAGAGTCAGCTGAACGACGTGCCATTGTGCAAGGAAATCGATTTCATTCAGAACTACATCGACTTGATGCGCATCCGTGTACACAAGGACGTACAGATTAAAATAGATATACAGACGGAGCGGAACAGTCAGACGCCCATTGCCCCGCTGCTGTTCATTTCCCTCATTGAGAATGCGTTCAAGCATGGAATCAGTTCCACGGAGCCCAGTTTTATCCAGATTTGCATCCGGGAGGAAAAGGAAACTGTCTGCTGCGAAATCAGCAACAGCAACCACCCCAAGAACAAATCGGACAAGAGCGGAAGCGGTATCGGACTGGAGCAGGTGAAGAAAAGGCTGGAACTGATATACCCGGGAAAATATACGTGGAAGGTTTCCCTCAGTGAGGATCACCGTACCTATACGTCTTACTTGTCTATCCGTATCAAATAAAAAGAGTAACCTATGACGCTTACATGTGCAATTGTTGATGATGAACCTCTGGCACTTGACCTGCTGGAGGCTTACGTACAGAAAACTCCGTTTCTGATCCTGAAAGGGAAATATGCCAGTGCGGTAGAAGCCATGAAAGGACTGCAGAACGAGGCGGTCGACCTGCTGTTCCTGGACATACAGATGCCGGAACTGAACGGACTTGAATTTTCGAGAATGGTGGGCGCAGACACACGCATTGTGTTTACTACGGCCTTCAGTCAGTATGCACTCGACAGCTACCGGGTAAATGCCCTCGACTACCTGCTGAAACCCATCAGCTACAAAGAATTCCTTGAGTCGGTCAACAAGGCGGTCCAGTGGTTTGAACTGAAAAACAACGAACCACAGACCGACAATCGCTATATCTACGTAAAGAGCGACTACAAACTGGTGCAGATCCAGCTTTCCCAGATTCTGTACATTGAAGGCCTGAAAGATTACGTGAAGTTTTACCTTGAGAACGAGCCTCGGCCCATCCTGTCGCAAATCAGCATGAAATCGATAGAAGAAAAGCTCCCCGCCTCCCTCTTTCTGAGGGTGCACCGCTCCTTTATCGTCCAGAAAAGCAAAATACGGGTCATCGACCGCGGACGGATTGTCTTCGGGAAAGAGTACATCCCTGTATCGGAGAGTCACCGGCAGGAACTGCAGGACTACCTGAACGGGAAAACCCTCTGATGCCATGGTAAATGTCTGCAAATGATGTAAAACATAAAAAAAATCAGCAAGGAGGGTTGGCCATTCCGAAAAAAGTTTCTAGTTTTGCCGCCACAACTAAACGATCTAAAATTTATGAGAACACTGATTACAAACATTTTCTGCTGCCTGGTAGCATTGTTTCCCGTTATACAAGCACAGGCCATCGAACGTCCCCAAAGTAAAAATTACATCCACGGTGTAGAAGCACTGAACGAGGGAAATGCGGAAAAGGCTTATCACCTGCTGAATGAGGAAATCAACGAACATCCGGACAATGGATACGCGCACTGCTACATGGCTTTGGTCTGCAGTTATTACGGCGACCTGAAACTGGCGATGCATGCCGCCAATACCTGTATGGAACTGATTCCGGAAGAGGATGCCGAATATCATTCATTCGCACATTACACACGCGGTACATTGTATATGCATACCCAGGCTTATGACCTGGCAAAAAAGGACCTGGACGAGGCTATACGCCTGGCTCCCAAGGATGTGGAGAACTATAAGACCCGCGCGGAGATTCTGATGAATGACGGACAGTACGAAGCTTCCCTGGCCGACTTGCAGACAGCCTTGAAACTGGACAGTCATGCCGATGTATACGACCTGCTGATGCAGTTGCTGGAAGCCAACCCCGATCCGGTTTTCTTTGATAAAGTAACAGAAAGTTATCAGGGTGCGACTGCAGCCAAATGATTTTCTGAGGTATATAACGTTACTGAGGATGGAGGCTTTTCGAAAAGCAGTTCATCCTCTTTTTTATTTGGGTTCGTACGTACCATATACCAGATAAGTACCTTCTGCCGATATGCTGAAAGACGCTCCCGTCACTTCATTCAACGTGCCCTGCCACCAGGCCGTAAAATCATATATGGGATATCTCAATCCCCTGCTCTTCAGGCAGGTGGCACCAAAATTGAATACAGAGACCTGCTGTCCCGGGAAACCGGCAAATTCCCGATTCCCTTCTGCCGGCAGAAAATAACCGTAGTCTGTCAGCAACACAACTTCCAGTCCCATCCGTTGATATTCCAGCAGCAGACTGATGTTGCCCAGCGTATGATCCTCGCGCTTTCCGGTAGCAGCCAGAAGAGCCAGGCGCCGTATGCCCCGTGCGGCCAGCCAGCTGACCGCCTTAGTCTGGTCGTTCGTTTCCTGGTCGGGATTCACATAAAGCAGAGACTGGAAACGGGAACGATTCTCTTCCGACAACGAATCCCCGTCCCCCACAATCAGGTCCGGCACGCGCCCACTTGCCACCAGGGCATTGGTACCCCCGTCACAACACACCACAAAGGTTGCCTTGTCGAGTACCGACAAAGGAAGCGGATGCACCGGGAATTCACCATTGCCTACTACCACCGTTTCCGGAACAAATGGCAGGAAAGAGGCATATTTCTTTTCCAGCTTCTCCTGAGTATTGTCTATCTTGTCCATTACTGCAATTCTATTTTTCAGTTTCCATCAATTTCAACCACTTTCTCCATCCGAAAAAGGACACGACCGCATACAGGGCATAAAGAGCGGAAGTGAAGTAAAGGGCTTTATACAGGTACAGCCCACAGCATACCCAGTCCACAATCATCCATGCCCACCATTGCTCCACATACTTGCGGGCCAGCATCCACATCGCCACAATACTTAATGCCGTGGTAAAGCTATCCATCCAGGGTACATTGCTGTCCGTATAACGGATCAGTATCCAGACGATTCCCAGCCAGCAGACTATCAGAATCGCCACAAGCGGGAGATACATCCGCCCCGGCATAGAGGTAATCGGCAAGGAAGCATCTTCCGCCGGAACAGCCTCCCTGTACCTCCGGCGCTCCCCTCTTTTCCACACAATCCAGCCATATACGGAAGCCAAGAGATAATAAATGTTGATTCCAAAATCGGCATAGAGCCCTGCACGATAATACACCACCAGGTAAATGGCAGGCATAACGATACAGGCCAGCCACAGGTAGATGCTGGCACGGTATTCCAGCCACAAATAAACCACTCCGACAAGAGTGCCTAAGAGTTCCAAGTAATTCATGGTGCAAAGATAAGAGGAAGTCGGGAAACTATCATACAACCGGAGGATCTTTCTTATTCAGCCACAAGCAGGAATAAAGAAATACATTTTGAAACTCATTTTACAAAAAATTATTATCTTTGTAATAAAACTGGCAAAAATAAAGTCACAAAACCAATTAAAAAGAATGACTACAGTCCATTTTTCAAATTAACGTGGTAAAAATGATATCGGACCTGTAAGGCAACAAGACAAGATACGCAAGCATGAAACAGTTAAATGAAGATAATTTCACGGAACTTTTTAAGTTTAATCCGGAAAGTGCATTCAGGCGATTTTTCGACCGCTATTATTTTCCACTATGTGCCTATGCCATACAAATAGTGGACGATTTTGCCGAGTCGGAAGACATCGTGCAGTCATTCTTTGTTGATTTCTGGGAAAAGCAACGCTATAAATACATTACCGGCAGCTTTTATTCTTACGCATTAAAAAGTGTATACCACCAGGCCTTGAAAGCGCGCAACCACCCTACAGAGAACCTGGAAACCTTTCTGCTTGACCACATCGGCCCTGTAGTAGAAGAGGATATGGACGAAAAGGATCTTCAAGCAAAAGAAAAGGAACTGTATCAGGCACTCGAGAAATTATCCCCCAAGGAACTCCAGGCTCTGGAAACCGTTTTCCTGGAAGGAAAGAATTATCATGCAGCAGCCGACGAACTAGGTATCAGCACAAATACCTTAAAGACTTACCTGACCCGTGCCCTGAAAAAGTTGCGTCAGATCAACTCGCTAGCCATATTCATACTCTTATATGTGAATTTATGTAAAAAGTAGAAATCATTTGTCACCCATTTTGCATTTTTTTGCTCCTTATGATAAAAGAAATAAATAATCAGCATAAAAATGCAGGATATAAAAAAGATAAAATTACTTCTACAATGGTATTGGATAAAACGTACAAATGAATTTCGTGCCACTTACGACTCTGACCAGGCATGGGCAAGAATTCAGAAACGTATCCATCAAAGGCAACGGATAAAGGTGTTCTACCGATATGGAGCAGCGGCCTGTATTTTCGGACTAGTTGCTCTGTCTGCCGGATTCTTTTATACATACCGGCACCACACATCAGAAATTGCCGAGATTTTAGCCAGGACTCCTAGCAACAAAGCGGTACTGCATCTGGAAAATGGCCGGATATACAATTTGGAGAACACCCCTCCGCCACTGTTACTGGATTACGAAGGCCTGCTCAATTCACAAAAAAACGATGATACAAAGAACTCATCGGACAAGCTGTCGGCCTATGCAACCCTGGAAGTTCCGAGAGGAGGAGAATATACCCTGCAGTTGTCGGACAGCAGTAAAGTACGTCTGAATGCAGCCTCCCGGTTGAAATACCCAATTGTCTTCGCCAAAGGAGCAAAGAGAGAAATCTTTCTGGAAGAAGGAGAAGCCTATTTAGAGGTATCTTCCGACAAACAGCATCCTTTCATCGTCCATACCCCACTGACAGACATAGAAGTGATCGGTACAAAGTTCAATGTATCCTTATACGACAGTCTGCAGACACAGGTCACGCTGATGGAAGGATTGGTAAAACTTCACGGCAGCACTTTCCACACGCATTTACACCCGGGAGAAACAGCCTTTATCAGCAAAGATTCGGTGTCATTATCTTCAGCCAACTATGCCTCAACGGTACTCTGGACGCAAGGTATCTACGAATATTATAACACGGAGCTGCAACAGATTACCCGACAACTGTCACTTTGGTACGATGTTGACTTCATCTTTGCGGACCGGGAACTGGCAACGTGCAAATTTGCAGGAGTCATCATGAAAAAATACTCCTTGCAGGAAGCCCTGGATATGTTGTCAAAAGTATCCAAGGTCAAATTCCGCGTTCATGAAAACAATATAGAAATTACAAAATAAATCCCATCAGATGAAAACATATCAAAACTGGAAAAAAATCGGAACTTTAGCCCTGCTCATCATGGCCTTGTCGGATGCACAGGCCATTAATCGGGATATCAGACTGACTGTAAAGGACAGCCCGGTACGGGAGGTAATGCGAAATATCAAACAACTGGCAGATGTACATTTCGTCTACGAAGAAAATGTGCTGAGCAAAGACTTGCGAATTACACTGAATTATCCCAAGTCGACTCCGCTGGATGTGATCTTACAGGCTTTATGCAAACAGGCCAATGTCACCTACGAGTTGAAAGACAACATTGTCATGCTTTATCCGATATCCAAAGAAGCTGGTAAAGCCGCCTATGACGTGCGTATCAAGCTGATAGACAAATCGACCGGAGAACCGCTCATCATGGCCTCCTGCCTCCTCAAATCAATCGGTGCCTATGCTGTCACCGACATGAACGGAGAAGCCGTACTGAAGAACCTTCCCCAAGGCACGTTCGACATGGAAATTTCCTACGTAGGATTTGAAACCATAAACCGGTCATTGAGGGTCAACCAGGATTTGAATTTGACGTTACGCATGAATCCGACTTCTTTGTCCTTAAAAGAAGTTGTCGTAGTAGCCAAGCAAAACGTATCAGGTGAATCTACCAGTTCCATCATCGGCCGACAGGCCATAGACCACATACAGGCCATGAGTCTGGATGACATCATGCAGCTGGTACCAGGCAACGAGATGAAGAACACCGACCTTACCCGGCAGTCGAACCTGCAGATCCGTTCACTTACCAACAATACCACAAACGCCTTTGGAGCCAGTGTGGTGATGGATGGAGTCCCCATGTCAAACAACGGAGCCTTGTCTCAAGGAGGATTCTCAAGCGGCGCCTTTACCGGTACGGATTTACGACAGATCAGCGCCGACAACATTGAATCGGTAGAAGTTATCAGGGGTATTCCATCTGCTGAGTACGGTGACCTGACTTCAGGACTGCTCGTAGTCCATTCAAAGGTAGGATACACTCCCTGGCAGGCAAAAGCAAAAATCAATCCCGGAACCATGAATTATTCGTTGGGCAAGGGATTCAAGCTGAACAATAACATGGGCGTGCTGAACTTTAATGCGGATTATGCAAAAGCCTGGGGGGACCCCAGACAAAAGACCCGGTCATTCAACCGTTATACAGGTAGTCTGGGCTACAGCAAAGACATTTTACCCGGATGGAATACGACTACCAAACTGCGCTACGTCATGGGAAAAGACTGGAACGGAAACGACCCGGATGCAATCAATGACGGTACCTTCAGTGAAAGCATCAACCAGACAATAGGCATCAGCCATAATGGAAAAATCTCCATCAACAAACGCTTTGCCCGTACGATCAGCTACACATTGGGAGTCAATCTTACTGAAAGCAGCTCGCAGCAGACTTCCATTGTTTCCAACTCTTCCGGACTGCTTCCTATTTTAACAGCCACGGAAACAGGATATTACCGTGTTCCTTTCGAGCAGATGTCATACAGTGCTTCCGGAGGAACAGAAAGCAAGCCTGGAAGTTTCTTTGCAAAGGTCAGCAACTCTTTCTTCGTTCAGGCCGGCAAAACACACCAGAATTTCAAAATGGGAGTTGAATATCATTATGACTGGAACAACGCCAGAGGATATTACAATGAGGATGAACTTCATCCGCTCAAGCCGAACAGCAACGGACGTCCGAGACCCTTCTACGACATACCGGGCCTACATCAGATAGCAGCCTATTTCGAGGATAATTTCCGCTGGGAGATTGATAAGGAAAGGGTATTCAAACTGCAGTTGGGAGCCCGTTTTACAGGATTGCAGCCCGGCATGGAAGAGGCCACCTACGCGCTTTCTCCCCGTATCAATCTGTCCTATTCTTTCAACAAGTTCATTACGGTAAGAGGCGGATTCGGATTGAATGCGAAAACTCCGGGATTGAACTATTTGTATCCGGACAAGAAATATACTGACCGGATTGCAGCCAACTATATGCCGCAGGATGACAAGAATGCCCAACTGCTGCTTTATCACACACAGGTATACAATACGCCGAGAAGCGAAGGACTAAAAAATGCTGTCAACAAGAAATTTGAGTTAGGAGTTGATTTTGAATTGCCGGGAAAACGGCAGTTGAGCGTGGTGGGATATTACGATAAGACCGCCAACGGCTTCGGCCCTGCGACAGAATATTACACCTACGATGCCAATTACTATACCCCGGAACAGGGACTGATCATTCAGCCCGGACAGCCCACACAAGTCGACTGGAACAATCCGGCAAGGGTAGACAAGGTATTTGCCACAACCGGAAAAATAGGAAACACCAATGTGTCTATCAATAAAGGTATCGAGCTCGATTTCAATTTAGGAGAAATTCCGGCACTGCATACATCCTTTTATCTGACCGGAGCCTACATGGAGACTAAATCATATTCCACAGATATGAACTCCATGACCCCCGTTGACCTTCCCACCGAATATCAGGTGGCCAAGACAACGCCTTTCAAGATTGTGTATCCGTCGGGACTGCAGCAGGATGTGTACCGCAGGTTCATCAACAATCTGCGGATTGTGACAAACATCCCGGCACTGCGTATGGTGGCCTCCTTCTCTACGCAGGTCATCTGGTACAACTATTCTCATTCCATTAATCCGGCGATGGACCCTATCGGATGGATAGACACGGACTTGTCCTATCATGAAATTACGCAAGCCATGCTGGACGATGAGAATTATGAGATAAAAGGAGTTTCCCTGAACAGTCAGAAGAAGCGGCCCAATGACAATGTGCCGACCAAATCTCCTATTACATGGAACATATCAGGACGACTGACAAAAGAATTCGGAGAATTTGGCGGACTTTCATTCTACGCAAACAACGTATTGTTCTATGAACCTTACCGGAACTCGTCGGTTTCGTATACCTTGCAGCAACGGAATACAGGAACATTCAGTTTCGGAATCGAATTATTTGTCAAACTATAACATATACTTTCTATCATCATGAGACCGATTATCTATAAAATATTTGTGATGGGACTGACCATAGGGCTGCTGTCCACAAGCGTATCATGTACTTTTAATGACCCGGGTACACAGCCGGTGAATATTCAGATTCAAGTAACCCCACCAAGTGTGTTTACCCAGGAAACGACTTATCATGACAAAAATGTCACACTCAGCAAAAACGGGAAGATTGTCTATCAGACTCTAACAAACTACAACGGCATAGCAACCTTTGAAGGAATTATCCCGGACATCTATGATGTATCTACCTCCACAGTCATTTCTTCCGAAGAATACGAAAGGCTCACCGGAGAAGAAGTCCAGAACGGGAAATACGTAATCTCGGGAGGTGAGCTTGGTATCATTCTTGCCCAGGATGGCAAGCATATCATCTCTACCACTGTTTCCAGGAAACAGGAGCTGGTGATCAGCAAAATCTATTATGCCGGCAGCAAGGACAACAACAACAAGAATTATCTTGCAGGAAGATATATTGAATTTTTCAACAACAGTGACGAAGCAATTTCCATTGCTGGGGTCTATTTCGGCATGCTGGAATCGGAAAACACCCCTGCTTACATGCTTGGAGCCACTCCCGACTATCTTTACCTGAAGCAAATCTTCCGTTTCCCTAATACCGGGAAAACCACACTGGAACCGGGAGAAGCGGTAATCGTAGTCAACAGTGCCATTGACCATACCCTTGCAGCCCCCCGAGAAGCCGATTTGTCACAGGCTGATTTCGAAGCAAAGGATGATAAGAACACCAATAATCCTAAGGTACCTGCCATTGAACTGATATATACGGCCTATGCCACAATACCGTCTATCAATTTCTCACAGGGAGGACCTTGCTCCGTGGTACTGTTCACCACCGATGAAGACCCTGACTCTTGGGAAAAAGTGTACAAACAAGGGGCTTCCAAAGGTACCCGGTATGTGAAAATGCCTATTAAATATGTCACCGACGGAGTAGAATGCCTGAAGTTTTCTTCTACCGGAGTGGACACAGGAAAAAAACGGCTGTACGATTATATCGACGGCAGCTACATCAACATTGAGGCTGCCAGCGGGTACAATGGACAAGTAGTTTATCGCCGGCTGGAGGATACTGGAGAGGAGCAAACGAACCATGTGCTGATTGACACCAACCATAGCGGTAATGACTTCGGTGTATCAGATATCATCATGCCTAAACAATTCTTGAAATAACAAAGCACAATGAAACAGAAAAGATATATCATGGCAGGCCTCCTTGGAATCGCACTGTCATCACCTGCAGCAGCAGAAGGATTCAAGACGAAATCGTCATACGATTATGCAAATGCAACCCAGCTGTGGAAAGGCAGTACAACAGCCGCTGGAATTACCAGAGATTCGATCAGTGAGCAGGGGGTTACCTATTTCAAACTTTACCGTACCGAGGGCAGCCACCGGAGAGTGCAAGAGGGAGATGCGGTCAACCAGCTTACCTTTTTCTCGGAAAGCTACAAAAAGATCGGGAAATATCTGTATGGCTACGGAAAGGTAAAATTTGATATGAGCAGACAGTTCAACCGGGCATGGAGCGATGTATACCGCAGCTATAATGCCAATCCTTATATATCAGGAAGCAATATTCCCGGTAAGTATGATAATCAGGACTTCAGGCTGTCGGCCTCGGTGGCTTCCATCGACCTGGGCGGATTTACTTATAGCTGCTTGCTGGAATATAATGTCGGCGACCTGTCCCGACTAAAAGACCCGCGCTCCAGAACCAATCTGGCAGAATACAAAATAGCTCCTTCCATTACCTTTCACCTGAACGGTCATATTTTTGGAGGTAGTGCCTTTTATCATCGTAGAAAAGAGAAAATACCCAGCATCACTACCGTACAGACCGACCCTAATTTAAAATATTATCAGATGACCGGAATGGAACATGCAGAAGGTGGAACCGGTATATACAATGCCTTTGAAAGGCAGTTCGTACACCACGAGTTCGGAGGAGAAATCAGCTACTCATATCAGTACGGACAATACAGGACACTGAATACGGTGGGTTTGAAGCGCGGACATGAAAATGTCAATGGAGACATGATGTACAGTCCTGGCAAACTGTTCACTTCCTTTTATCATTTCCAGTCTGCACACCTCTTCCATACCAGTTCTAAAATCCACCGGTTCGAGTTAGCCGGCTCCCTACAGCAGGATTATGCGGATGAGTACCGGCAAGAAAAGGTTACGGAGAAAAATCCGGAAACGGGAATTGAGTCATCGCGCTGGGAGACATTGCTGACTTACCACAAGCGTTATAAAATAGAGGTATTGAATTTGTCTGCCGGCTATCGGATGTATTGGAAGAAAACTCCTTCTTCACACGAAGTAAAAGGTTATGTCGGAGGTAAGGTACAATACGAACAGGCAAGCAACAAGTTCAGTCTTCCGGATTCTGAGTTGGGCTACCGCTTTATGGACGCAAGCATCGACGGAGGATATGGATGGGAATTCCGCAAGCACCGCTCGTTATGGCTGGAGGGCAAGTTCGGCTACCTGATGACATTCAAGACCAATTTGACCCTTTCTGACACGTCGACCGACTACGCTCAGCAAGTATTGATACCGGATATGAAATACTACTCAAGTTCTGTCTTTCATGCCGACCTTGCCGTACAATACAACTTCTTCCTCAAAGGAAGAAAACTGTTGATTCCTCTTTTTGCAAGAGCTGAGGGAGGTATTCAGAAAACCAACCGCAGTACCTTCAATAAAGGATTTGGAGTTGCTGTTGGAATATATTATTAAATCATAATGATTATGCGACATTTAAAATATCTCATGACGATTGCCATGCTTGCCTTCTGTGTCAAAAGCATGGCGTCCCTTTCACAAGGCAAGGAAGAAAATGCAGGATGGAAGGTCACCTACTCTCCGAAATCCTGTATGGTAGAAATCTCGGACACGTTGCTGGAAAGAGATTTCATTCTGACTGCCAGGATCGAGAAGACGGCGAAGTTTTCCGGGAGACTGAGACTTTCTTCCGGCCAGCGGTTATATGACCCGATGCTCGTTTCCCTAAAAGTTGACAACGACAAGCTGCTGGTCTACCACACAGAAGAACATCTTAAAAACGCTGAAGGCAGTTGGGCTTACGTCCGGAACAACCTGACCTCACCGATCTATTCGCTCAAGATTAAAGAACGGAAAGCCCATAGCCTGACGGTTGACTTTTCCACCTTGTGGCTCAGCCCCATCAAGGGGGTAGATCCGTATTGCGGCAAGACGCTGCCGGGCCGATTAGATCCTTCCGGCACTGTCATAGCCCATTCCTACACTACCCCGTCGAGTATCGAGGTCAGTGTAAGGTATGTATACGACCGGGACAATGAAAAAGCAGAAGCAACCGTCCGGAAAGCACTGGTGGTATTGCCCCGACAGCCAATGACGGCCCGCATACACGATGAACGAATCAATTATGATTACGTAACGTATAAGGAACTGGATACAGCTTCCGGAAATATTATGACAAAGAAGTACCTTACACGTTTCCGTATTGATCCATCAGTTCCTATTGTCTTCTACGTCGACAGTTGTTTCCCTCCTCTCTGGAAAAATGCCATCAAGCAAGGAATTGAGGACTGGAACAGAGGATTCCGGCAAATAGGACTGGGGACTCCCCTCCTTGCCAAGGATTATCCTAAGGAAAAAATATTTGATGAGTTTGCAAGTGGCATCAATTGCGTAAGATACGTCATCAGTGATTTCCCTAATGCCATGGGAAAACATTGGTGTGACCCCCGAAGCGGAGAGATTCTCGAGGCCGACGTACTCTTTTACAGCAGCGTAAAAGGGCTGTTGCAGAAATGGTACTTCTTACAGACTACTGCATCCAATCCCAATGCACGTGGCAAAGTACTCTCTGACAGCATCCTTCACCGAATCATCCGTTATGCGGCTGCGCATGAAATAGGACATTGCCTGGGCCTTGACCATAATTTCAAGGCTTCATCCGCATACGAGACTGAAGATTTAAGGAAAAAACGATTTACCGACCGGAAGGGGTCTACCCCCTCTATTATGGACTATGCCCGTTTCAATTATGTGGCACAACCCGGGGACAATGTCCAGAATATCTACCCGCCCCTGCTGGGAGAATATGATATCTATGCACTCGAAATGGGGTACAAACCCATGAAGACAGAAAGTGACACTGAATTTACAAGATGGATAGATGTCAAGCAGAAGGAGCGACTGTATCTGTACGATAAGGCCAACCCCAGCGTGGTTCCGATAGACCCGACTGTCATGCAGACAGACATAGGAAATAATCCTCGTTTATCCGCAGTGTATGGGATGAAAAACCTTAAATATATCCTTTCTCACTTACCGGAATGGAACAGTGGATGTGCAAATCCGTTCGACGGGATGCCTGCTTCTTTCCAGGATTTGAGAGAATATTATTTCTCGCATATCGAACGGGTGGTTCCATGGATAGGAGGCATTTATAAAACGGGGACTGCCGACAAGTCACTTCCAAAGCAAAAAGAATATGTCTCAGCACAGGAATCGGAGGCATCGATCCGGTTGATTATGGAAGAACTATCCGCAGGATGCAGTTTCCTAATGAGCAAGGAGGTGCAGAAATACACCGAGCCACAAATCCCTCAAATCGTCGGCCATCAGAAAAAGATTTTGGACCTGATGTTTCATGACAGCATGTGGGAGCGACTGGCCCAAAGTACTGAGAAAACGGGATTCGGCATCGAAGAATACCTACAGACCATGGGAGAGTGTTTATTCCTGCAGGATACCCCTGGTTGCTTGATCCAGCCGCTCAGAATATATTATTTACAGAAAGTAAAGGAGCTCGGGCTGCATCCAGACAAAGGCTGGTTTTCATTCATGTTGGCCCCGGCCCTACACAGGCATCGGATATGGATTAACAAGCAGTTAAATGAGAAAAATATGATGAATAATGACTACTTAAAAACTATTATTAAATGAAAACATTGTTATTAAAATGGAGTATACTCATCGGAGTATGTTTTTATTCAATTGTTCTTTCTGCCAATGAAGGGTTTTGGCTACCGAATCAGATACAGGGAAAATTATACCGTCTGATGAAGTCAGAAGGCTTGAAATTGAGTGCCAGTGATATTTATGAAATGAACCAGGCATGTCTGTCTCAGTCCATGCTTTCCCTGAGTTACGAGGATGCCACATTCTCCCCCTTTGCCAGTGCTTCTTTTGTTTCGGGAAACGGCCTGGTACTGACCAACTACCACTGTGTAATGAGGTATCTGGAACAATTGGCTACTCCTGAGAACGATTATATCAAACACGGTTGCTGGACTACCTCTCAAGAGCAGGAAGCTCCTTTGTTCAATCTTCAGGTCAACCAGTTGGTGAATGTACAAGACATCACTTCGGAGATTCTCCAGGGAACAGAGGGATTGAGCAGCAGTGAATTATCCAAACAGATCAATGCCAATTCTCAGGCCATTCAGAAAAATCAGAAGAAAGGAAAGGGCATACAGACAAAAGTCTATTCCATTTTCGGAGGGCAACAATACATTATGCTTACCATGCGCAGCTTCAAGGATGTCAGAATTGTAGCTGCCCCCCCTATGTCCATCGGCAAATTCGGAGGAGATACGGATAATTGGCAATGGCCTCGCTACGCGGCGGATTTTGCTTTTCTGAGAGTCTATGCCGATGAGGAAAACCGTCCGGCCAGTCGCTACCGGAAAGAAAACCGCCCATACAAGACTGAAAGTTTTTTAAAAGTATCGGCAAAGGGAGTAAAGGAGGACGACTTCGTAATGGTAGCAGGATTTCCGGCTAAGACTTTGCAGTATATTCCTTCGTTCGCTCTTGAAAAAATCATTTCCCGGGAACTGCAGGCTGATAACGAACTGACGGGAAGCAAACTGAATTTTTACCGTTCCCGCAAGGAACAGAGCAAGGGACAGAAATACTCTTATTATAATGTATTGGCCGGATCTACCGCTAATGTTTACCTGCGCAACCAGGGATGTATCAGTGGGGTCAATGAGTCAAACCTGATTGCCATCAAAAAGGAAGAGGAACGGGCACTGACTGAATGGATCAGAGCAGATGAGGAAAGGGTAAAAAAATATGGATACGACTTACTAAAGGACATGGAAGAAAACTATGAGAAGCTGTCTGTATTGAACTTTACCAAACTGATGTTTGAAAAAGTAGCCCTCAACAGCATTGGAGTCATTCCTTTTGCCGGAAAATTTGAGAAACTGATAGGTATGTACAGACAGACCAAACGGGAAATGAAAGGGGCCAAACGGAATGAAATCAAGCGTTTGTCTGATTTGTCCGTCAGTTTTTATGGCAGTTTCGATATCGAAGACGACAAGGAACTGATGAAGCGGCTGCTTCCTCTGTACATAGAAAAAGTAGACACTGCATTTTTCTCTGATGCATTGAAGGAAACAGCGCTCCGTAAAGGAAATGCACTGAATCTTTATATTGACAGTTTATATGAGAACTCCTTACTCAGGGACAATGAACGGATACAGGCTTTCTTGAAGCGTGTTCCGGAAAAGGGAGTCACTGAGATGGCCGAAGATCCGTTATATCAGCTGGCTTTAGGATTTTATTACGTACATGTTTCAAAAGTAGCGCTGATACAGCAAAAGTTCCAGAACATCAACATGGAATATTATTCGCTATACTTAAAAGCACTGAAAGAAAAAGAAGGAGATAAACTGATGGCATCGGATGCCAACCGCACGCCGCGTTTCTCTTATGGAAAGGTTTGTGGTTCTCAGCCTGCAGAAGGAATCCTCTATACTCCTTTCTCTACCTTGAGCGGATTGGTAGAGCGAAAAAGAATGTATACCGGGACCCCTGACTTTGTGCTTCCGGCCAGTTTCTGGCAATTAGTGCAAAAGGAAACAGAAGGATCGGGGAAAGACAAGGCGCTGCCCTGTACATTTCTTGCCGATGCCCATACAACGGCCGGCAATTCCGGTAGTCCGGTACTGAATGCCAAAGGAGAACTGGTGGGTATCAACTTCGACAGAACCTGGCAGGGACTGGTTTCGGACTACAGATTCAATGCACAGAAAAGCCGGAATATTGTCATCGATATCCGTTATATCTTATGGATCATTAAAAATTACTCGGGATCCAAGCATTTATTGGATGAATTGAATATTCGATATTGAGTAATGGGACTATTGGAAGAAGTAAAACATTAACAGCAATTTTAAATATGAAACTATTGACTCCTAAAACATTAAAGAATCTGCGGCTGATTCACCGGTATTTATCGTTTTTGTGTTCGGGCATATTGATGATTTACTTATTATCAGGATTCCTGCTCAACCACCAGCGCGAATTCAAGTTTATGCGCCAGAAAGTTGAAAAGACGGTCGATGTACAACCGGAAATATTAGCAGGTGTAGATTTTGAAAGACAAGATGATATCAAGGCACTGATGAGTGAACTTTCATGCGACAGCAGTGATTATAAGAAACATCGTATCAGCAAAGACAAGGTTTCAATTCAAGGCAAGAATCAGTTGAGTATCGTCATCGACTTGGAAAAGAAGACTGCTGAAATCAAGCAAATTCATCGTCCTCCTTTTCTTACGGCTTTGAATACGCTGCACCGCAATCCGGGAAAGATCTGGACATATACTTCGGATATCTGCCTGATTCTGCTGATTACGGTAGTGATTACGGGATTATTGATTGTGCCTGGGAAAAAAGGAATTGCCGGCATCGGTGGAGTATTATTGGTCATTGGAATCCTCATCCCGCTGATTATTTTCTTTATTCTCCAATAATCAGGAAAGAATAAAGACAGAAAATCTGTCACAAAAGGCATGTAAAGCAGAAGATAGAATAACTACCTCATGCTTTGCATGCCTTTATTTTTACTGCCATTCAGACTGGAAAAATATTCCTTCCAATGAAAACAGTTCCGGCAGTTCATTTAACTTGGATATTTTTCATGTTTTTTTTACTTTTGCAGGCAAATTATCAAATGACATTTTATCAATTAAAAAGGAATGAATCAAACAAAAGGACATCCAAAAGGACTTTATCTCTTATTTGTGACTGAGATGTGGGAGCGATTCAGTTACTATGGAATGCGTGCGCTGTTCATGCTTTATATGGTGCAGGCACTGTTGTTCGACAAAGAAATGGCCTCCCAAGTGTATGGAAGTTATACGGGGCTGGTCTACCTGACTCCGCTCATCGGAGGATACATCGCCGATAAATATTGGGGAAACCGGCGGTCTATCGTTATCGGGGCATTGGTAATGGCCATCGGGCAGTTCCTGCTTTTCCTCAGTGCCTGCTATTTCCATCAGACTGAACTGGCCAAGTGGCTGATGTTCTGCGGTCTGGGACTGTTGATTATGGGAAACGGTTTCTTCAAGCCTAATATCTCGACAATGGTAGGCCGGCTTTATGCAGATAACGACAAACGGAAAGACGCTGCTTTCACCATTTTCTATATGGGAGTGAATGTAGGCTCTACCCTGGCTCCTCTGGTATGCGGACTCATCGGTAATACGGGACATCCGGAGGACTTTAAGTGGGGATTCCTGGCTTCCTGTATCGGAATGCTGATTGGAGCGGTTGTCTTCCAGGTTTTCAAGAACAAATACATCTGTGATCCGGAGGGAAGACCGGTAGGAACTGTTCCGGAAAAGAAGGAAGTTGCGGAAAATAATACCGGTAGCGGTTTCTCCAAACGTACTCTGTGGATGATAGGAGGCACGGTAGTGCTTACCCTGCTTTTCTCTGTCAACTGGAATGCGACTGCAGGTCATTATTGGGAAGGGGCTGACTGGATCGGTTCACTTATTTATGCAACTACCATCGTAATGCCTCTTATTATCATTACCGACCACAGTCTTCAAAAGAATGAGAAAATCCGAATCGGAATCATTTATATCATTGCATTCTTCGTAATCTTCTTCTGGGCGGCTTACGAGCAGGCAGGGGCTTCGCTGACATTCTTTGCTGATGAGCAAACCGACCGTCACATCGGCAACTGGGAAATGCCTGCGGCTTACTTCCAGTCTTTCAACCCGATCATGCTGGTTGCCCTGGCTCCTGTTTTCGCCTCAATCTGGTCGTTCCTGGGAAGACGCGGCATAGAACCCAGTTCTCCACGCAAACAGGCTATCGGACTGTTCCTGCTTTCCATGGGCTACCTGTTCATCGCTTTCGGAGTAAAAGACATTGAACCGGGAGTAAAGGTCAGCATGTTCTGGCTGGCGGGACTTTATTTCATCCATACCATGGGAGAACTTTGCCTGGCACCGATCGGACTCTCACTAGTTTACAAGCTTTCTCCGGTACGTTTTTCTTCCTTGCTCATGGGAGTATGGTATCTCAGTACATCTGCAGCCAACAAGCTGGCAGGAATGCTCAGCGGGTATTATCCGGAGAATGGAGTGGTCAAGCATTTCCTGGGCTATCAGGTAGAAAATCTCTTCGACTTCTTCATGTTGTTCGTTTTCATGAGCGGGGCTGCTGCCATCATCTTATTCCTGCTCTCAAGCAAACTGCAGCAAATGATGAACAGCAATGAATAAATGAGCAGTTTCTCCTATCGGAAGATTTAAAAAGAATTATTCTGACCGAAATATCACAACAGAAAACCGGGCACCTCTCAAGGGTATTGAGAGATGCCCGGTTTCTTTTCAGTTTCCGAAGCTTATCGCGCTTACGGCCGGTTTATTTTGCGACTCTTTCCAGCCATTTCAGCATGAACAGCATGGTAAACATAGAAATACAGCATGCTACTACAAATACTGTCCAAGTCATCCAGATTGGAATAGATTCGTATAATACAGCACCGATGAACAGCAACTGGTTACCGATAGCGGTAGCTCCCAGCCATCCTCCCTGCATGATACCCTGGTATTTCGGAGGAGCTACTTTAGATACGAATGAGATACCCAGCGGAGAGATATACAGCTCAGCTACGGTAAGTACCAGATAAGTAGCTACAAGCAACCATGGAGTAACTTTAACCGATGATGTTCCGGCAGCCACAATATCCTGATGCAAAGGTAGGTTACCTACGTATGAACCGATGGCCATGATTACGAAACCGGTAGCGGCAATACCCATACCGATTGCTATTTTCTTCGGAGTAGAAGGTTCCTTACCTGCCGCACGCTGACGGGCAAAAATAGCCATTACCACTGGAGTCAATGTCACCACAAAAATCGGATTCAGTGATTGGAACAATTCGGCAGTAATAGGCATGCCTAACAATGTCAATTCAGTATATTCTTTTGCAAAGAAAGTCAGTGTCAGACCATTCTGATGGAACGAGAACCAGAAGAAAATAACCACTGCGAACACTGCGAACAGGGCAAGGATACGCTGTCTCACTTCCTGTGCACTCATTTCTACGGTAGCGGCTGAAGCTACTGTCTTGGCGGCTGATTTCTTGCTCGGATCCGGGAATCTGCGCTGGTTAACCACATAGATCAGCAATGATACGGCCATTGCAATGATTGCAATACCAAAGGCATAATGGAAACCTGTAGAGAAGACATTCAGATAGTCTCTGGAGAACTGACCCAGATCGGCTACCGGTCCGCCACTGACAGAAGCAGCGAGTGAAGCCAATGTTTCCGCTGCCTGAGGCTGTAAAGTTCCGGCCAAGTGTCCGTGACACAGAGCAGGCAGATCGGCGTTGTATTCAAAACCATTCTTCATCAGCCACCAGTTACGTATACCTACAGCTGCCATCGGAGCGAAAATCGCACCTACATTGATGAACATATAGAACAGTGAGAAACCTGAATCACGCATGCTTGAGTATTTCGGATCGTCGTACATCTGACCTACTAAGGCCTGCAGGTTTCCTTTAAAAAGACCATTACCAAAAGCAATTACAAAAAGTCCAGCACATGTAACCGTCAACATCAGTGTCGGATTCTGCACAGGAGTGTCAGAAGGAATCGCCAGCATCAGGTATCCCAATGCCATCAGTACAATACCTGTCAGAATGGTTCCCTTGTAATTACGGGTTTTGTCGGCAATAATACCGCCGACCAATGCCAAAATGTAAATTGAAAAATAGAATGTAGAATAAATCAAACCGGCCTCTTTTACGCTCAGAGCGAACTTAGCCTGTAAAAAGAGCACCAAAATGGCCATCATGGTATAGAAACCGAAACGTTCTCCCAAATTCGCCAATGATGCTGCAACCAACCCTTTAGGATGTTTGTCAAACATAAGTAAATAAAAATTTAATGGTTATTAATTTATAAATTAAACGCAAATATACACAGAAGTAGTGAATCTTCCATATGGATTTGACTTTTTTAGTAACATCTATTGATAAAATGGATAGTTTATTCCCTATTTTATGATATAAATGCTAGGGATATTCAGTAAATGTCCCTAAAAAGTAAGATGGCATATAAAGTCAATAGAGTATAATCACTTTATATGCCATTGTTATTGCTCTTTTTCTGTGTTTTTTTACATAATCCTATCTGTTTTGGACATGATGTTTCGGAAGAAGTCTGATGACCTCTTCTGGTCCTGTCTGTAAATTTATGTCATGCCGCTTTATCCGATCGGTTTCTGATCTTGTCGATCATCAGTATGGCATTTACCGTATGTATTCCGAAAAAAATCCAAAGGATTTCGGTCTTCCTGTTCCGTGCCTTCATTCTTGCGAGTGAGTAGTGTTGCTTTTGAGTGCCGAAGCTTCCTTCAAGCCGGGTGGCCCTTTCTTTTGAGAGTTCACTTCTGAGCACCTTCCTCAAGGGCTCATCCTTTGCCGCCCTTCCCTTGCGTACGAAGGAAGTGGATATACCATATTTCGTGCAGAACTTTCTGTTGGCATTATTGGCATATATGGAATCGGCAGCCACGCATCTTACCCTCACATTCATGAGCTTCTGCTGCATGCGGATGCAGTCCTTCAGGCGTATACCCTCGTTGAAAGCCTTGAGCGAGAGGTGTTCGATAAACGATATACCGTCTATCTGTATGTTGTTAACTTTTGCACCGAATTCAACGGATTTTGTTTCCTTGCCTCTTACGATAGGACGTACGTAATGACGGTCGATGCTGACGATGCGGTCACTGACTTTCCGTCCTTCAAACATTTCCTTCTCCTGTACAAGAATCTTTCTGATGATGGAAAGACGCTTCCGGTAATCCCGGGTATACCGGAGTGAGGCTCCGTACTCCCGGTGAATTTCATCCCTCTGTATGAGGAGTTTTTCAAGAAGTCTGATCATACGACGCTTGAGCATTCTTGTCCTTGAAGCCTTCCTTTTTCTTTTTTTGCAGTAGGACAGATAGGACTCCGCTACATTACTGTATTTGTTGCGGGGACGTCTTATGCCAAGCTCCCCACAATGCCTGCAGATACATCTGTAGAGCCATTCGAGGCTTTCCCATAGGAGTTTCATGTCCGTAGGAAAACGCATGTGGCTCTCATAGCATGTGGCATCGGTCATGCAGACATGAAGGTTGTCAAGATAAGGTTTCCAGTGTGAAGCCAGGACTTCCTGTAGGGAATCAATATCAAGACGTGATGCCATCTCATTACGGATGGCACTGACTATCTTGTAGTTGGTTATGGGAAAAGAAGGATCTATCATGATTCCGCAGAACATCTGGTAGTGTATGTTTCCGTTTAGATGTTCCACCAGTTGCCTGTCAGAGAATCCGGTGTATGCCTTTAGGACCATAATGGCGATCTTTGCAGAAGGGGTGAAAATGTTCCTGCGTCCAAGACGCTGTTCAGACAGGCCGATGCCTTTCGCCATACTCTCAAACGGGAACACTGAGTGAAGCCTGCCCAGTTCACTCTCATTAAAACTCTTGCGATATTTTTCCAGAACATCAAATTCTGTAAACCCCAAAGTAGGGTGAATTTCTGAAATATTTTGTATCTTAGCCATATCTTAGTCGGAGTATTTCCCCCGTTTTGGCTGCCAAACCTTATTTTCGGGGGAATACCTAAAGATACAAAAAAGCCAACTAATTCGCAATGCTTTGTGTATGAATTAGTTGGCTAATTTTATACTATTTACTGAATGTCCCTTTTATCATATCGGTTTTATAATAAGAGCATCACTTACGGCACAATTCTTCTATCATCGCTTTTGCAGCCCGCTGTGAAGCCCCTGCTTCGCCGAGAATTCCGATAACCCTCTCATAATCGGCCAGCATGCGGTTCCGGGCATTTCCCCCGGGAATGATCTTGCACAGTTCATCGTGCACGTTCAAGACCGTCATGCCATCGGCAACCAGTTCTTTCACCACTTCCCTGTCTGCAATCAGATTGACCAAAGAAATGTACTTCACCTTCAAAATCATCCGGCGCAGGAAAGAAACCAGTTTGCCGCACGAAATATAATAACAGACCACTTGCGGCACACGGAACAAAGCCGTTTCCAAGGTAGCGGTTCCCGACGTCACCAAAGCAGCCTCTGCATGGTGCAACAGACGGTAAGTCTGTCCGAAAATCACTTTGACCTCCTGCCCCACATATTTCCGGTAAAAAGCTTCATCGAGTCCCGGGGCCCCTGCTACCACAAGCTGGTACTGAGAGAATTTGCCTGCCGACTCCACCATACGGACCAGATTGTCTTTGATTTCCTGCTTCCGGCTTCCTGCCAGAAGAGCCAGTACCGGTTTGTCTTCCAGTGCATTATCGGCAACAAACTGCTGAAAGTTCTTTTCGTTTTTCTGCAGGTAATCATGTACGGCATCCACACAAGGATTTCCCACATAGCACACCGGATAATGGTGCTTGCGGAAAAAATCGATTTCAAAAGGAAGGATGGAAAAGAGGCGGTCCACATCGCGTTTGATGTTTTTGATGCGATATTCCTTCCAGGCCCATATTTTAGGGGAGATATAATAATAAACCGGTATCTGCGTATGCTTTTTGATATATTCGGCAATCTTCAGATTGAAGCCCGGATAGTCGATCAGAATCAGCACATCCGGTTTCCAGTTTACGATATCCATCTTACACAAATGCATGTTCCGGAAAATGGTACGCAAATGCAGCAGCACCGGAATAAAGCCCATGTAAGCCAGATCACGGTAATGTTTTACCAAACTCCCTCCCACCTGCTTCATCAGATCTCCGCCAAAGAAACGGAACTCAGCCTGCGGATCCTCCTTTTTTAAAGCAGCCATCAAATTAGAGGCATGCAAATCGCCAGAAGCCTCACCGGCAATCAAATAGTATTTCATAACTTCAAGTCCCAGTTTTTCATTGCAGCTAATAACGCATAAGCCGTCATATCAACCTGTACAGGAGTAATGGCCACATAGTCATGATCCAGTGCCCAGTGGTCTGTATCTTCCTGATCAGGTTCCATATTGACATATTCTCCCGTCAGCCAGTAATAGTTTCCGCCACGTGGATGATCTGCCTTGACAAATTCATTCGTCCATACCCCTTGGGTCTGCCGACAGATACGGACCCCGTTCAGTTGCTCCGTATTCGGGAAATTCACATTCAGGCAAGTCCACTGAGGCAAGCCCTTTTCTAATACTCTCTTGACAATCAGTTCTATATAAGGAAGGCACGGAGAAAAACCAGCATCTGCCGAATGGTTGCAGAGCGAAAAACCGATAGAAGGAATTGACTTCAAACAACCCTCAATCACCACTCCCATCGTACCCGAGTAATGTATGTTCACCGAAGAATTATCACCATGATTGATACCGCCGATCACCAGGTCGGGAACCCGGGGAACCAAGGAATCCAGTGCCAGTTTCACACAGTCGACCGGAGTACCTGAACACTTATAGACCGTCAGTCCGGGAGCCTGCTCCACCTTCACATACCGCAGAGGATGCTCTGAAGTAATTGCTCCAGAAGAACCGGAACGGGGACCATCGGGGGCCACCACAATCAAATCGGCCAGCGGGCGCAACACTTTTATTAACTCACGTATTCCTTTGGCATTTACACCGTCATCATTCGATACCAGCAAAAGAGGTCTTTTTTCCATATACACAATTTCTATTGACGGTGTAAAGTTACAATAAATCTCCATCCCATACAATTCCTTCCCCTCTTAAAAAGCCCCTAAGAATCTGCAGCAAGCACATTTACGAAATGATTCTTTCAGAAGCATAAAAATCAGTACGGATATTTACAAATTTTAGATACCCGAGGTCCCTTTCATTGCACAGAATTATATATCTTTGTTCTCTCGAAGTTATTAACAGAAGATGTGAGTTATCAACATTTTTCGGAATTGCATCGGAAAGCAGATACTGACTCTCATCATTTATTTGTTATTTCGCAATCAGATAAACTGATTAATATGGGAAAAATAATTGCTTTAGCCAATCAAAAAGGCGGAGTAGGTAAAACGACTACTACTATTAATTTGGCCGCATCATTGGCTACTTTAGAAAAAAAAGTACTTGTTGTTGATGCTGACCCACAAGCAAACGCATCTTCAGGATTAGGAGTAGACCTGAAAGATATTGACTGTTCCATTTATGAATGTATCATCAACCAGGCCGATGTCAGGGAAGCTATATATACTACCGATATTGACGGATTGGACATCATCCCCTCTCACATAGACTTAGTGGGTGCGGAGATTGAGATGCTTAACTTGGAGAATAGAGAGAAAATCATGAAGAAAACACTGGAGCCCATGAAGAATGAATATGACTATATTCTGATAGACTGCTCTCCTTCATTGGGACTGATTACCATCAATGCACTGACTGCAGCTGATTCCGTGATCATTCCGGTACAATGTGAATATTTTGCACTTGAAGGTATCAGCAAGTTACTGAATACCATCAAGATCATCAAATCGAAACTGAATCCGAACCTCGAAATAGAAGGATTCCTGCTGACTATGTTTGACTCACGTCTTCGTCTGGCCAATCAGATTTACGATGAAGTCAAAAGACATTTTCAGGAACTGGTCTTCAAGACCATCATCCAGCGAAATGTCAAACTGAGCGAAGCGCCAAGCCACGGAATTCCAGCCATCCTGTATGATGCGGATTCTACAGGAGCGAAGAACCACCTGGCATTGGCCAACGAGATCATTAACAAGAACAAATAACATAATTATATAGATAGTAGAAAAAAAGAGAGCGGTCAAAGCCGGTTCGATTCTCTTTTTTCATATTTTATAGAACTATGGCAGTACAGAAAAAATTTACATTAGGCAGAGGACTTGACGCACTTATTTCGACGAACGAAGAAGTAAGGACATCGGGCTCGTCGTCTATCAACGAGGTGGAACTGAGCAAGATTACAGTCAATCCGAACCAGCCTCGGCGTGAATTTGATCCGATCGCCCTACAGGAATTGGCAGATTCAATTGCCGAAATTGGCATCATACAGCCTATCACACTGCGGCAGATCAGTGACGACTCCTATCAGATCATTGCCGGAGAACGGAGATTCAGGGCTTCCAAACTGGCAGGACTGACCACCATTCCGGCTTATATCCGTACAGCTGACGACGAGAATGTGCTGGAGATGGCACTGATTGAAAACATTCAGCGTGAAGACCTCAACTCACTGGAAATCGCACTGGCTTATCAGCACCTGATTGAGCAGTACGAACTGACCCAGGAACGGCTGAGTGAACGCGTCGGCAAGAAAAGAACGACAATCGCCAATTACCTCCGGTTGCTGAAACTGCCTGCTCCGATACAGATGGCGTTGAAAAACAGAGAAATAGATATGGGACATGCCCGGGCACTGCTGGCTTTGGAAGATCCTCAGTTGCAACTCAAGATTTTCAAGGAAATCATTGCCCAGGAATATTCTGTACGCAAGGTAGAAGAGATGGTCAAAAACCTCTCGTTAGGTGAGACAATCGAAGCCAACGGGAAAAAGATTACTCCCAAAGGTGCGAAACTCTCGGAAGAATACACTACCCTGCAGAATCATCTTTGCAATTTTTTCGGAACAAAGGTACAGCTGTCATGCAGCAATAAGGGAAAAGGAAAAATCAGTATCCCGTTTAACAGTGAAAGCGATTTGGAACGAATCATGGATATACTGGATTCGCTAAAACCTACAACCGAATAAAAAAACAGTTTGCTTTGAGAAAAATATCAATTACATATACGTTGTTCATGATGGTGTGGTTTCTCTGCTTCTTGCCGGGAAATGACATAAAGGCACAGGTATTGCCTGCAGGGGATAACAATGAAGTATTCCCGGCAGACACAATCGGGGCAAGTGCGGAATTTCCTGCCTTGCAGCCGGACTCACTGACTGCACAGGAGCAGAAGATTCTTCAGTTGGAAGCGCCTGTCGATACCACCCGGCTGATGCAGCAGGCTGATTCTGCCCAGAAATTTAAAGAACCGGAAATCACTGCCGACTCACATCCCAAAAAGCAATGGCTTCCGATTCCGAACAATTCGATATGGCTTTCCCTGGCCATTCCGGGAGCCGGTCAGATTTACAACCGGAAATACTGGAAACTCCCCATCATCTACGGAGGATTCGTAGGATGTACATATGCCCTGACCTGGAATAACCGCATGTACAAAGATTATTCACAGGCTTATCAGGACATCATGAGCGATAACCCCAACAACAACAGTTATATGGATTTCATGGGACCTGGAATCACACAGGCCGACGTACAGGCCAGACTGAGTGATTACCAGGAACTGTTCCGGAAAAGAAAAGATTTATACCGCAGACAACGGGATTTGAGTATTTTCGTCTTTATCGGCGTATACCTGCTTTCTGTGATTGATGCATACGTTGATGCCGAGTTGTCCAACTTCGACATCTCCAAGGATCTGGGTATGACACTGGAACCTGCTATTTTTAATGATGCATACCGGCAGATGCCTCAGGGCATTGGCCTGCAATGTAGTATCAAATTTTAGAACATGAAGAAAATTTTAATTGGGTTTATAACCTTTCTAAGTACCACGACAACTTTAAGCGCACAAACCACCGGAGGAAGCCTTTCCGGACAAAGTGCTGAGAAGCTGGAAGACACGATGACACTTCCAGAAGGAATGCTTTCCGAAACGGACAGTCTTTACCTGGACTGGATTTCAAAGAATTATATCAACTTGGGAGAGAACTGTGTCGCTACCGACAACAGTCCGGAAATCAGTGATTCAATCTATATTGAACGCCTGCAGAGAATACCGGCCATTATCGAAATGCCTTATAATGAGATTGTAAGGAAATTCATTGACATGTATGCAACTCGCTTGCGACAGAAAGTTGCATTTATGTTAAGTGCCAACAATTTTTACATGCCGATATTCGAGGAAGCACTCGATTTATACGATCTTCCACTGGAACTGAAGTACCTTCCTGTCATCGAATCGGCATTGAATCCGATAGCTACTTCCCGGCAGGGAGCCGTAGGATTGTGGCAATTCATGTTGGCTACCGGTAAGATTTACGGCTTGAAGAATACCAGTCTGGTCGACGAACGCCGCGACCCGATAAAGTCTACCCGTGCAGCCGCACGCTACCTGAGAGACTTATACGATATTTACCACGACTGGAATCTGGTGCTGGCTGCTTACAACTGCGGTCCGGGTACCATCAACAAGGCCATCCGCCGTGCCGACGGGGAAAAGGATTTCTGGAAGCTCTATAATTATTTGCCTAAAGAGACCCGAAGCTATGTGCCTGCATTCATTGCCGCCAACTACATCATGACTTACTATTGCGAACACAATATCAGTCCGCTCGAAATGCGTATGCCCGAGGGAACGGATACCATCCACGTCTCTCGCCCACTCCATTTCCAGCAAATCTCCGACGTATGTAAGATCAGCGTGGATGAACTGAGAGCTTTGAATCCGGAATTCAAGAAAGACATCATTCCCGGCAACGAAGAGACCTATGCCCTGCGTTTGCCCAACAACATGGTCAGCTGTTTCCTGGAACACGAAGACAGCATCTACAACTACAAGCCGGAGGTTTATCAGACCCGCCGCAGAACTGTTTCCGTGCCGCAGCAGACTGCCGGAAGCTCCGGAAAAGCCGTTTATCACAGAATCAGAAACGGTGAAACACTGGGAGGAATCGCCGCACGTTACGGAGTCAGCATCACCCAGTTAAGACGATTGAACGGCATAAAAGGAAGCAACATACGTGCCGGAAAATCCATCCGCATCCGGTGATAAAATAATATGACGAAATCATACAAGCCCCCTGCCTGCTGAATTTACATGAAGCAGACAGGGGGCTTTTCATTTCCCTTCAACAAAAAAATATATATTACACTTGGTTAATTCTTTATTTTCCTTATTTTTGCAATATAGATTACGGAGGAACAAACAATGACGGATGAGAAACAGGTGCAAGAACAAGCAGATGAAAAACAGATCAATGAGGCTTTTCAAGAATTATTGAGTCGATATCTGGAAAGTAAACACCGCAAAAAAGTAGAAATCATTACCAAAGCCTTCAATTTTGCAAGACAAGCCCATAAAGGAGTCAGAAGGCGTTCGGGAGAACCTTATATACTGCATCCCATAGCGGTAGCCCGCATTGCATGCGTAGAGATCGGGTTGGGTTCGACCTCCATCTGTTCTGCCCTGCTCCACGACGTGGTAGAAGATACGGATTATACCGTGGAAGACATCGAAAATCTGTTCGGTCCTAAGATTGCGCAGATTGTGGACGGACTGACCAAGATCTCCGGAGGAATTTTCGGCGACCGTGCCTCAGCCCAGGCAGAAAACTTCAAGAAGCTGCTGCTTACGATGAATGACGACATCCGCGTGATTCTGATCAAGATTGCAGACCGCCTTCATAACATGCGTACATTGGGCTCCATGCTCCCGAGCAAGCAGTATAAAATTGCCGGAGAGACCTTATATATTTATGCTCCGTTGGCCAACCGCCTGGGGTTGAACCGCATCAAGACGGAGCTGGAAGACCTGAGTTTCAAGTATGAGCATCCGGAAACCTATCAGGAGATACAGCATAAATTGCAGGAAACGCAGAAGGAGCGTGACAGCATCTTTACCGAATTTACGGCTCCTATCCGTGAACAACTGGATAAGATGGGTATTCCTTATCAGATTATGGCTCGTATAAAATCCCCTTATTCCATTTGGAATAAGATGCAGACCAAGCACATTACATTCGAAGAGATTTACGATATTCTTGCGGTCCGGATTATCTTTACTCCACGCAACGAAGAGGAGGAGTTAAACGATTGCTTTGATATCTATGTGGCAATATCCAAAATCTACAAACCACATCCCGACAGGTTACGAGACTGGGTAAGCCATCCAAAAGCCAATGGGTATCAGGCTCTTCACGTCACTCTGATGAGTAATAAAGGACAGTGGATTGAAGTACAAATACGAAGTGAACGAATGAATGATGTGGCAGAACAGGGTTTTGCTGCACACTGGAAATATAAAGAAGGTGGAGGCAGCGAAGATGAAGGCGAGTTAAGCAAGTGGTTGAAAACCATTAAGGAAATTCTGGATGATCCCCAGCCAGACGCCCTCGATTTTCTGGATACTATCAAGCTGAACTTGTTTGCTTCGGAAATTTTTGTCTTTACCCCAAAGGGAGAAATCAAGACCATGCCGCAGAACTGTACAGCACTGGACTTTGCATTTTCTATCCATACCTTCTTAGGCAGCCATTGTATTGGTGCAAAAGTAAATCACAAACTTGTGCCGCTGAGCCACAAGTTACAAAGTGGAGACCAAGTGGAAATCCTTACTTCCAAATCTCAGAAAGTACAGCCTTCGTGGATTAATTTTGCAACCACTGCAAAGGCCAAGACAAAGATTCTGGCCATCCTGAAACGCGAGAAAAAAGAATACCAGCAGAAGGGTGAAGACTTGCTGACAGATTTCTTCCACAAAGAAGGAGTAGAGTTCAACGATGAAAACACCAAAAAGCTCTGCATCCTGCATAATGTAAAAAACTTCGACGAACTGGCCTTAAGTATCGGACAGGGCGTATTCACATTGGGTGAGGTCGACCGTGATGAATTGAAGGGAAAGCCGACTCCCACCAACTGGAAAAAATACATTTCGTTTGCATTCGGAGGCAACAAGTCCAAGCCAGATGAGAAGAAAGAAGCAGTTCCCCTGGATATCGACAAGAAGAAAATCATCAAGATTACCCCCGATGCCATTCGGAAAAACTATATCCTGGCAGACTGCTGCAAGCCTATTCCGGGAGATGACGTACTGGGATACATTGATGACAACAACCGTATTGTGATTCACAAACGTCAGTGTCCTATTGCCACGCAACTGAAGACCAGTTTCGGCAACCGCCTGCTGGCTGTCAAGTGGGAGATTGGAAAGGCCCTGAATTTCCCAGTTAATGTATACCTGAAAGGAATAGACGGTATAGGTGTCTTGAATCAGGTGACTCAGATTATTTCACAGCAGTTGAATGTAAACATCCACAAACTGCACATCGAATCGAACGACGGTATTTTCGAAGGAAGAATCCAACTGTATGTACACGACGTAGATGATGTAAATACGATTTGTACGAACCTGAAGAAGATTGACCACATCAAGAAAGTGACGCGTATCGAAAATTTTGATGACATCATCACCGAATAAAACAATAAGTCCTGAACAGCTGGAAGGTTGTTCAGGACGAATTGTTTTATCAGAACTGCGTTTTTTAAGCAGAAGCCATTTTTAAAAAGGGACAAGAAACTGTTTCTCACATTTTTCAGAAAAGTTCTTTCCTGTCTACGACCATTCCTTTTGTCTGACAATATATCAAGTGATATAATCCAGTTCCTTGCGCATGCTCAGCAACTCCTCGCGCACCCGTTTCAGGCGGGCAACGATTTCCGCCGTATCCCGTACCGCTTCCTTATTCTGCTCCAGCCTCTGCTTGGCTCCGGCCAGCGTCATTCCTTTCTCCTTGACCAGGTGATACACCAGGCGCACATTGGCGATATCCTCCTCCCGGTACTGACGGATATTTCCGGCAGCCTTCTTGGGAGAAATGATCGGGAACTCCTTTTCCCAATAACGCAGCAGAGATTCCTTGACGTCAAACATCTCTGCCACTTCCTTGATGGAATAATACAGTTTCAAGGGCTTCTTTTTCAGTACCATATGCAATCAGAAATAAGTCAGATTAGTCGAATACCTTTCCATGGTTCTCGGCCAACTGGATCATCTTGTCGTAATCGTCCGCATTCAAATCCATAAAATAATAATTGACCGGATTCATGATTTTTCCTTTCAGGTGTACCTCATAATGCAAATGAGGACCGGTACTTTTTCCGGTACTTCCCACCTTGCCGATGGTCTCTCCACGTACCACCTTCTGCCCTACCTTCACATCTATCTTGCTCAGGTGGGCGTATCGGGTCACATAGCCGAAGCCATGGTCCAGCAGAATACAGTTTCCATAAAGTCCTTCCCACCCCGCTTTCACCACCTTGGCATTTCCTGTCGCATATACCGGCGTACCGACATTTGCCGAGAAGTCCATTCCCGCATGAAATTTGATGGTCTTGTAAATCGGGTCGATACGGTTACCGTAACCGGAGGCTGTCTGCTTGAGGTTCTTGTTCGCCACAGGCTGAATGGCCGGAATACAAGCCAGCATCTCATCGTGCCGCTTGCACAGGTCGACAATCTCATCGTACGATTTCGACTGGATATACAACTGTCTGGAAAGCAGGTCCATCTTCTGCGTAGTATTCACCACCAGCTTGGAACTGGCCATATCCATAAGTTCCTCGTAACGGTTGGTTTTGCTATAACTGGCCGTACGCAGCCCGTCGGCCACCGGATCGGCTTGCATGATGACCCTGTAAAGATTGTCATCGCGCTGCTGAAGCTGCTGCATCACCCCCAGCGCCTCATCCAGCCGCGAAGAAAGAATGTGATACTGTGACTGTAAGCGAGAGTTTTCCATCCTCAGATCTTTTTCAGAAGGAGACCCGAATATCAGCAAAAGTACGATAAAGCTGCCGGCTCCCAGTCCCATTCCAATAAACAGATTACGCAAGTAATTCATTACGCGCTGGCGTACGGTAGGATAAATCCGATCATAAGTACGCGTCTTCGGATTGTATATATAGTAAACTTTACGCATTCAATTCAAATTTTGAAATTTTTTAAGGTAGCAAAACTCAAGTTTTCCCCAAAACATACGGACAAAAATAATAAAACCGATTATCTTTGCAAATCAATTTTCAGAATATTAACTACAAGATAATATAAACATTATGTTGACAGCAAATGAAATCCGCGACTCTTTTGTAAAATTCTTCGAGTCGAAAGGGCATCAGATTGTACCGTCTGCACCGATGGTAATCAAGGACGATCCTACTCTGATGTTTACCAATGCAGGTATGAACCAGTTCAAAGACATTATCCTGGGTAACCACCCTGCAAAATACAAACGTGTGACAGACTCTCAAAAATGTCTTCGCGTAAGCGGTAAGCACAATGACCTGGAAGAAGTAGGTCATGATACCTATCACCATACAATGTTTGAGATGCTGGGCAACTGGTCTTTCGGCGATTACTTCAAGAAAGAAGCCATCAGCTGGGCCTGGGAATTTTTGGTAAACGTACTGAAAATCGATCCCGCTCATTTATATGCCACTGTATTCGAAGGAAGCCCGGAAGAAGGTCTGGAACGTGATAACGAAGCCGCTTCTTACTGGGAACAGTACATGCCGGCCGACCACATCATCAACGGTAACAAGCACGATAACTTCTGGGAAATGGGTGATACAGGTCCTTGCGGTCCTTGCTCTGAAATCCACATCGACCTGCGTCCGGAAGAAGAACGCAAGCTCATCCCGGGACGTGAACTGGTAAACAAAGACCACCCGCAGGTAATTGAAATCTGGAACCTGGTATTCATGCAGTACAACCGTAAGGCAGACGGCAGCCTGGAAGGTCTTCCAGCCAAGGTAATCGATACCGGTATGGGATTCGAACGTCTATGTATGGCCATGCAGGGCAAACGCTCCAACTACGATACCGATGTATTCCAGCCAATCATCAAGGTAATCGGTGACCTGGCAGGAGTCATTTATGGAAAAGACGAAAAGATTGACGTGGCCATGCGCGTAATCGCCGACCACATCCGTACCATCGCCTTCTCTATCACAGACGGTCAGTTGCCTTCAAATGCCAAAGCCGGTTACGTGATCCGCCGTATCCTGCGCCGTGCCGTACGTTATGCGTACACCTTCCTCGGACAGAAACAGGCATTCATGTTCAAGCTGGTTCCGGTACTGATTGAAAACATGGGAGGAGCTTATCCGGAACTGAAAGCCCAGCAGTCACTGATTGAAAAAGTAATCAAGGAAGAAGAAGAATCTTTCTTGCGTACACTGGAAACCGGTATCCGTCTGCTCGACAAGACCATGGCCGAAACCAAGGCTGCAGGAAAGACCGAAATCAGCGGAGTAGATGCATTTACCCTGTATGATACCTTCGGATTCCCGTTCGACCTCACCGAACTGATTTTGCGTGAAAACGGAATGACTGCCGACGTGAAAGGTTTCGAGGCTGAAATGAAGAAGCAGAAAGACCGTGCCCGTAATGCAGCTGCTGTAGAAACCGGCGACTGGATTACCCTGAAAGAAGGTGAGACTACATTTGTAGGATACGATTATACAGAATATGAGACTTCTATCCTGCGTTACCGTCAGGTAAAACAGAAGAATCAGACTTTATATCAGATTGTACTGAGCGACACTCCGTTCTATGCAGAAAGTGGTGGTCAGGTAGGTGATACCGGTGTACTGGTCAGCGAATTCGAAACTATCGACATCATCGACACCAAGAAAGAAAACAACCTGCCTATCCACATTGCCAAGAAATTGCCGGAACACCTTGATGCTCCGATGATGGCTTGTGTGGATACCGACAAGCGTGATGCCTGTGCGGCCAACCACTCTTGTACTCACCTGCTCGACGAAGCACTGCGTCAGGTACTGGGTACACACGTAGAACAGAAAGGTTCATTGGTGACTCCGGACTCTCTGCGTTTCGACTTCTCTCACTTCCAGAAAGTGACTCCGGAACAGATTCGCGAAGTAGAACACCTGGTCAATGCCAAGATTCGCGAAAACGTACCTTTGACCGAATACCGCAACCTGCCGATTGAAAAGGCTCGTGAACTGGGGGCCATTGCACTTTTCGGTGAGAAATACGGTGATGAAGTACGTGTCGTACAGTTCGGTTCTTCTATCGAATTCTGTGGAGGTACTCACGTATCGGCTACCGGAAAGATCGGTATGGTGAAAATCATTTCTGAAAGTTCTGTAGCTGCCGGTGTACGCCGTATTGAAGCCGTAACCGGAACGAAGGTTGAAGAAATGTTCGACACCGTACAGGATACCATCAGCGACCTGAAGGCCCTGTTCAACAACGCTCCCGACCTGAAGGCTGCCATCGCCAAATACATTGACGAAAATGCAGGACTGAAGAAGCAGGTAGAAGAGTTCATGAAAGAAAAAGAAGCCTTAGTGAAGAGCAAACTGATTGAATCTGCAAAGGATGTCAACGGCGTTAAGGTTATCAAGGCCGTATTGCCAATGCCTGCCGATGCAGTGAAGAACATTGCCTTCCAGCTGAAAGGCCAGTTCCCTGAAAACCTGTTCGTAGTTATCGGCAGCGAGTTCGAAGGAAAACCGTTGCTGACAGTCACTATGAGTGAAGATCAGGTAAAAGCCGGGCTGAATGCCGGTCAGTTGGTACGCGAAGCTGCCAAACTGATTCAGGGTGGCGGTGGCGGTCAGCCTCACTTTGCAACTGCCGGTGGTAAGAATCCGGAAGGATTGAGCCAAGCTGTCGACAAAGTCATTGAGCTGGCAGGACTTTAATCTTCGTCTCATGTAATATCACATAAAGACATAGACTACCATTGGTAAAGCCCGGCAGATCTGCCGGGCTTTTCTTTTAGCCATTATCTCATCCTCTCCTTGTATAATCCGGCAGACAAACTAATTTAAAAACCCTATCCTCTCTTCACCCCCTTACAATGCAAGTGACGGCCCATTCATCTCCTTTCTGCGCAACGGAGAACGTGCAGTTCCAATAAAAAAAGTTAAATAAAGAAAGATTCATAAACTAAAGACAACTTTCATTTGTTATTTTTTCAAAAATCACACGTTTGTTTATTAAATCTCACTATCTTCCAATTACTATAGAAAAAAATATCTTTTTAATCATCAAGAATAAGAATTCCAGTATGAAAATCGTAAAATTAATTTCCTTTTTCTGCTTTTTAGCAGTTCTGTTTACTGCATGTCATAAGAACAAGGCAGGAGACGAAATCGCTTCGGTCACTCCAGAAGAACTGCGCACCCTGTTCCGTTTTGACACGCAAAAGGATGTGTACGAGAACCTGCAGTCACTCAACGCATTCGACAGAGAAAAGCCGCACCAGATAAAGGGAAAGACCATTGTCATCAGCAGGCTGACTCCTGAAGACATCGATGCCTTACAGGGCAGTTTCAATCTGACAGTGGCAGGAACAGTCAACCGCACTCCTTTTCAGGAGACACTGGCTTTCAAAGGATTCAAGAAAAAAGATTCGGAACAGGGAGGCGGAGAGGAAGACAATACCCTCACTCAGGAAGAACTCAGAAGTATTTTCATTTTCGATACCAGCGAAACGGTTACCGTGGCACTTGCCAGCCTGGAACAGTTCAAGGGAGAAAAGCAGATTAACCACAAACAGGTCTTCATTGATGAGATACGTGTACAAAAGCAGGATGCAAAGCTTGGTATCTTCACACTTGTCGTAACCGGAAACGTAAACCACAAGAAGGATTTTGAGCAGGCCTTGGAATTCACCGGTTTTGCTCCGGAGAAAGATGAAGAAAAACCGGCGGACAAGCCGTCCGACTACAATATGGCACAAAGAGCCAGCATACAGGTTGCCCAAGGTAAAAATATCTATGAGACCAACTTCGATGCTTTTCACCGCGAGCATCAGACAGACAACTTTGCCGTACAGCTGAAAGGTCTGCTGACAATTCATTCTTCTGACAATGACGGAACACCGTATGCATATACCGAGGAAGATATGCAGCACACTTCGCTCACGGAACTGAGATATGACTCCGGAGCAAAGAAATTATATTTGAAAGTAAAGTATAAAAACTACACCAGTCCGGAATTGTATCTGACTTTCGACCACAACGAATATTACAAGACTTTCATCATTGTAAATCAGGAGGAGGTAGGCAAGTATTATCAGAGTGGCGTATTGCATTATATGGAGGAAGCTGGTGATGGAGGATATCTGTTCAGCCAGTTCATTACGGCACGTAACAGTTTCCTGGTACAATACCAGTCCTCACAGGAGGCCGGAGAGCATATCAACTATTCGGTAAAACTGCTGAGCCCCAGCCATCAGGAACTCGCAAGTTTTGATGTGGCTGTAAGCGGATTCAAGGCATTGACCAACCTGAAGAATGAACTGATTATCACCGGAGGAACGTATTCCGATTACATCCGTAACGCACTCAAGAAAGGAGGAAACGTAGAAGAACTTATCAAACGAAGTTTCACCCAGCATATCAAGGATCTTTCATTCTCTATCAACAGTACCTCTCTGACTTACGGTCCAGACAGACACTCGTTGTACAACGACAATGAAAAATCACTTTACTTCAAGGAAGTAATTATCGAATATCACTCGATAGAGAAGGATGCCCAGGGAGGCATAACCCTGAACGTTAAACTGTCATCTGTGAACGGAACAATTCTGGATGCAATCATCCCGATAAAACGCTTCCTGCTGAGCAGTGACCTGAACAAATAACCAATTATTCTTTGCTTGCATGCAGTATTCCTGCATGCAAGTTTTTTTATATACATATTCATCAATCACCGTATCAGCCATGCAAAAGAAAAAAGCAGTCTTCAACTGGAGCGGAGGAAAAGACTCTGCACATGCCTTATGGAAAATCATGCAGTCGAACGAATATGATATTCTCTTCCTGCTCACTACTGTCAACCAGGAAACCACACGCTCTACCATGCACGGTATCCCGATGGAACTGCTGCAGACACAGAGCCGGAGCATCGGTATTCCACTGAAAATAATCGGTCTCCGTCCGCGGGGAGACATGGACGACTATAACCGGGCCATGACCGAAGCCGTAGAAGAGCTGAAAGCAATGGGGATTACCCATTTCATCTTCGGGGATATTTTCCTGCACGACGTGATGCAATACCGGAAAAGACAACTGGAGCCGATGGGGATTCAGGTGGTGGAACCCTTGTGGGGAAAAAATACGGTAGAAGTGATGAACGATTTCCTTCAGACCCGGCTGAAAACGGTCATTGTCACTACCATGCACAACGGATTGGGAAAAGAAGCTATCGGAAAAACCCTCGATGCCGAATTCATCGCCTCCCTTCCTTCCGACTGCGACCCCAATGGAGAAAACGGAGAATACCACACCTTCTGCTACGACGGTCCGATATTTTCATATCCGGTACCTTTTCGCCTGGGAGAGCCTTTCATGGAGAGCTATGATATCAAACTCGACACAGGAGAGGTACGTACCTACTCTTACTGGTTTGCCAACCTGCAGGAAGAATAAGCCGTCTTCCTGCATTTTCCTGCAGGTAGTTTTACTGGAAAAGTTTGGAAAAATCTTTCTCGAAAGCTGCAAATCCCCCAGGATATACCTGCCCTATTTTCTCCGATACCGGTGCCCGGTTCGTCTTGTCATCAAACGATGCAAACAAATCCACCAACAAAGACCGGGGCATCTTTTCAATCAGAAAAGTGACCAATGCGTGCGCCAATATATAAGCCGACTGCTCATCGGTCCGTTGCTGCTTCATAAACTTTTTCCTGCCGGCATCTACGAATTCTTTCAGGTTCACTTCTCCCAACATATACATGGTACGGATTCTCCCCTTTTCATAGGTATCCAGTGAATGCTTTACCCCTCTCTTTCCTAGATTACAATGCTCAAAATATTCTCCCAGCCCATCCATCAGCCATGCCGGAGGATTATTCTTCAAGACCTGGCGAGTCAAGAAATAACTCAGTTCATGATAAATGGTGGAAAGACTACCGGGTTCCTCCTTCTTCAGTCCCAAAATGACAGCCTCTCTCCTGTGGTTGTTGTATAGTCCGCCTACATTCTGTAAAGGCTGGACCTTGCCTACTCCCAGACTATCCAAGTAGTCTAGTCCATCCTCACGGTCAATGAAAACAGTAAGACGTACCCTTAATGTATCGGGAAGTCCGAAAGAGGAGTAAAAACCCTTCTCGAAATCCATCATTTTCTCAATGCGTTCCTTAGTCTCTTCGGATAAAGTATTGCCTGCGTATTCAATGTACAACACCTGGGCATCCAGCCTGCAGCATACCCCCAAGGTCCAAATCAAAAAGACGAAAAAGCCCTTCATAATCCTTTTTGTTTCATGTATTTCTTTTTTTCACGCTTGGTCATTTCCTTCGTAACCAAGTCATCGTCTACCACAGCCTCATACAACTTTTTTTCCTCCAGCTGGATGTCCCCCTCCGTGGTTCGGAAATACGGGATAAAATGAGAATAAGCATATCCCGAAGACATAGAATATTCAAATTTATTCTCGTCCAGAAAGAAATAGGAAATGGAAACTCCCGTTGGGCCCGCAATACCTACCGGCTGCCCCGTCTGTACATGGTCACCGGCAGAGATGAAGCATTGGTCCATCACCAGATAAGCCGCAAAAGAATGATCGGCATGATAAACCAGCAGCTGCCGGTCACTGTATGTCTTACAGGCAACCCCGCAGCGGGTAGCATAAACAGTATCTCCCTTCTGCATATAGAAGTTCAATGTCTTCATCCGTTCGCGCAGATCAATCTTCCAGGCTGTTTTTTTCCCGTTTTTTACCGGCAAGGCATAAGGGAAAGTAATATCAAAGTCCCGGACAAAAATTCCCCGATAATAAGAATACGAAGAAGGATTTTTAAAGGGGTTGTCAAAATTGGAGTCCTTTGTAATTTTAAAAATCGTATTCTTTCCCGGTGCGAGATTATACGACCGGTCATTCTGACGGTATACGTAATAATCACAATAGTCATGATTATAATAGTTCAGGCACTGGTCCTGAGCCGAATTGGTTTCCCATTTGGACTCTATGATGTCCGCTGGTCTCTTTATCAGCCGGGAAAGTGACTGAGCAGAAAGAGAAAAAAACGACAGACAACCACAAACTACACTCATTCCAATTTTTCTTCTATCCCACATCATTCAACAACTATTAAATTTAAAGTTAGTACCTAGATAAATATTTTCAAGTAAAAATACAAAAATAACCTTACATTTCCCATTAAAAAGGCGAAAATATGATAGTTGTCCTGTCTTGTTCCAAACCCCTCCCGCTTGCTGCACCTGCACTCCCCCTCCCGCCTTTCGGCCCTCCATTTTCATTCATAAAGTATGCATAATTCAGACCAAATATTTTGCCCTTAAAATTTTAATCTGTTACTTTGTTGAGGTATAATGGAACATAAGAACTTGTTGAAACGCTATGGCAAAGGAAAAGACAGTATATGTATGCACGAACTGCGGACAGGAATCTCCCAAATGGGCAGGGAAATGCCCTTCGTGCGGACAGTGGAACACATTTGTGGAAGAAGTGGTCAGAAAGGAAACTCCTGTTGCCAAACACGTGGCCCATGGCATTGAGTCGGTACGCTCCAAGCCTCAGCGGCTGAATGAGATTGTCTCGGGAGAAGAGCAGCGCATGGATATGTGCGACCACGAGCTGAACCGTGTGCTGGGAGGAGGACTGGTACAGGGTTCTCTGACACTGATTGGCGGAGAGCCGGGCATCGGTAAGTCGACTCTGGTGCTTCAGACCGTACTCCGGCTTGCAGGACAGAAGGTGCTCTATATTTCGGGAGAGGAAAGCGTCCGCCAGCTCAAACTGCGTGCCGACCGTATCCCTCATGCCGAAAACTGCGGGAATCTGCTGATTGCCTGCGAGACCTCGCTGGAACAGATTTTCACCCATATCAAGAATACGGCCCCCGACCTGGTCATCATCGACTCCATCCAGACCATCTCGACCGAAAACATCGATTCTTCCCCGGGAAGTATCGTACAGGTACGCGAATGTTCGGCGGCGATATTGAAATTTGCCAAGGAAACGGGTACGCCGGTCATACTCATCGGCCACATCAACAAGGAAGGCAGCATTGCCGGTCCTAAAGTACTGGAACACATTGTCGATACCGTCCTTCAATTCGAAGGCGACCAGCATTATATGTACCGCATCCTGCGGAGCATCAAGAACCGTTTCGGAAGTACGGCCGAACTGGGCATCTATGAAATGCGCCAGGACGGACTCCGGGAGGTCAGCAACCCTTCGGAACTGCTGCTCACTCAAGACCACGAAGGAATGAGCGGAGTGGCTATCGCCTGTGCGGTAGAGGGCATCCGTCCCTTCCTGATTGAAGTGCAGGCACTGGTCAGCACGGCCGCCTATGGAATGCCACAGCGCTCGGCTACCGGCTTCGACCTGCGGAGAATGAACATGCTGCTGGCGGTACTCGAAAAGCGAGTAGGCTTCAAGCTGGCTCAGAAAGATGTGTTCCTGAACATCGCCGGCGGACTGAAGGTAAACGATCCTGCCATTGACCTGGCGGTAATCAGTGCCATCTTGTCGAGCAACGTGGACACGGAGATTGAACCGGGAGTCTGTATGGCCGGAGAAGTGGGACTGAGCGGTGAGATTCGTCCGGTCAACCGCATCGAACAGCGCATCGGTGAAGCCGAGAAACTGGGGTTCAAGCGGATGCTGGTACCCAGACATAACCTCCAGGGACTGGACCGTAAGAAAATCAAGATCGAACTGATTCCCGTCCGTAAGGTAGAGGAAGCCTTCCGGGTACTGTTCGGATAATCCGGCTTACTGCCCAATCCGGCAGCGGAAAAGACTGAAACACAAAAGACTATAAACCTAACGCCCTATGATACAGGAATATCAACTAAGAATTCTGCCCGAACAGGCAGCCAGTGAACAATCGCTCAAGCAATATATCAGCCGGGAAAAGGGGCTGGATATACGTACCATACACGCAGTCAGGGTACTGAAGAAGAGTATTGATGCCCGGCAGCGGACCATTTTCGTGAACGTCAAGGCTCAGGTATTTATCAACGAAGAGCCTGCCGAGAAAGAGTTCATAGAGACCGAATACCGCAACGTTGAAGGAAGACCGCAGGTCATCGTGGTCGGTGCAGGACCGGGAGGACTCTTTGCAGCATTGCGCCTCATCGAGCGTGGACTGCGTCCCATTGTCGTAGAGCGGGGTAAAAATGTGAGGGACCGGAAACTGGACCTTGCGCGCATCAGTCGTGACCACAAGGTAGATGCAGAGTCCAACTACAGTTTCGGCGAAGGAGGAGCCGGAGCCTACTCCGACGGAAAGCTCTATACCCGAAGCAAGAAACGGGGCAGTGTGGAAAAAATCCTGAACGTATTCTGTCAGCACGGAGCCAGTACGGCCATCCTGTCGGACGCACATCCGCATATCGGCACCGACAAGCTTCCGCGGGTCATTGAGAACATGAGAAATACCATCCTGAACTGTGGAGGAGAAGTGCATTTCCAGACACGCATGGACAGGCTGATTATTGAAAATAACCGGGTAGTGGGCATTGAGACCAACAACGGAAAGACGTTCCGCGGACCGGTCATCCTAGCTACCGGACATTCGGCACGCGACGTATATCGCTGGCTGTACCGGAACGGGGTGCAGATTGAAGCGAAAGGACTGGCTGTCGGAGTCCGGCTGGAACATCCGTCGCAACTGATCGACCAGATTCAGTATCACAATAAAAATGGAAGGGGGAAATACCTTCCTGCAGCCGAATACAGTTTTGTACAGCAGGTCGACGGACGGGGCGTATACAGTTTCTGTATGTGTCCCGGAGGCTTCGTCGTTCCGGCAGCCAGCGGTCCTCATCAGCTGGTAGTCAACGGAATGAGCCCCAGTAACCGTGGAGGACGGTGGAGCAACTCGGGCATGGTAGTGGAAATACGGCCGGAAGACTTGCTGCATCCCGACCTGCAGGTACAGGCCGGCGAACTGATTGAAGGGTCGGCAGAAGCAGAGACAGAGGCCCTGATTGCCGAAAGTCAGTCGCATTCCGACAGTGCCGGACAGCCGCACGTGCTTTCCATGATGCGTTTTCAGGAAAAACTGGAACAACTTTGCTGGCAGCAGGGCAACATGCGCCAGACAGCACCTGCACAGCGCATGATGGACTTTACGCGGAAAAAACTCAGCTACGACCTTCCCGAAACGTCTTACAGTCCCGGACTGGTATCTTCTCCGCTCCACTTCTGGATGCCCAAGTTTGTGGGAGAACGCCTCAGTCAGGGCTTCCAGCTTTTCGGCAAAAGTTCGCGCGGCTTCCTGACCAACGAAGCGGTGATGATTGCCGTCGAGACACGTACCTCGGCCCCCGTACGCATTGTCCGTGATGCCGAAACCCTGCAGCACGTCACCGTAGAAGGCCTCTTCCCTTGTGGAGAAGGAGCCGGATACGCCGGCGGAATCGTTTCGGCCGGAATTGATGGAGAACGGTGTGCCGATGCTGCCGCCGCATATTTAAACCTGTAAATCCCATTGTATGATGCATCCGTCTGAAATAGCCATTCTGGAAAAAAATACCCTGACCGCACTGGGGCTGCAGACCATTCTGGAGGAACTGCTCCCCAATGCCGTCATTCGTGTCTTCCCGACTTTCGAGGAGTTGATTGACGACACTCCCGACATGTATGCCCACTACTTTGTGTCAGCACAGATTTATTTTGAACATACGGGTTTCTTCCTGGAACGCCGTCCCAAGTGTATCGTACTTTCGGCAGGCGAACAGCCGCTGCTGAACGGGGTTCCGACACTGAACCTGTGGCAGCCGCGCGACGTGCTGGTGAAGAGCATCATGCAGCTGCGCAAGCACGGACATGAGATGACGCACCATCCGGTGACGGTACAGCAGGGGGCGGAGCGCGACCTCTCGCCCCGGGAAATTGAGGTGCTGGTGCTGCTGACCAAGGGCCTCATCAACAAGGAAATCGCAGACAAATTGAACATCAGTCTGACGACCGTGATTTCGCACCGGAAGAACATTACAGAAAAACTGGGTATAAAATCGGTATCCGGACTGGCCATCTATGCGGTAATGCACGGATACATTGAGGCCGACCGGATATGACTCAAAGAGAAATGTCACTCCCGCAAATAGTCGGAAATGTTTTCCATTGCTGTTTCCCCGTACTTTCTCACTATAGTATCCTCATAAATTAGGATTGCAGGTTTTAATGATTTCAACTTATTTTGCATCCAAAATAAAAAGGATTACAATTAATAAAAAGAGGCTAAACAGACAATGAAAAAGAAACAGATTTTATTGACTCCCCTGGCCGTGACATTGGCAGGAACGGCTGTCGCATTTCCGGTACACGAGCCTTACAGTGCAGTAAAAGATACCACAAAAGTGATTGACATAGAAGAAGTGATTGTGATTGCTACTCCAAAGGAAAACAACCGCCTGCGCCAGCAGTCCGTTTCGTCGACTTCGTTCTCGCAGAGCGACATGCGGAGCCAGAGTGTGACTTCTGTCAAGTCGCTTTCGGGACTGGTGCCCAACCTGTTCATCCCGGATTACGGTTCCAAACTGACCACATCGGTGTATGTACGCGGCATCGGATCGCGTATCAATACCCCGGCCGTAGGACTTTATGTGGATAACATTCCTTATGTAGACAAGTCGGCTTTCGATTTCAACTATTCGGATATCGAACGGATTGACGTGATGCGCGGACCGCAGGGTACGCTCTACGGACGCAATACCATGGGTGGACTCATCCGTGTGTTTACCAAGTCTCCTTTCAGCTATCAGGGTACCGACCTGCGACTGAGCGGAGCTACCTACAACGACTACAAGGCTTCGCTGACGCATTATCACCGTATCTCCAATCAGTTTGCATTCTCTGTGGGACTGTTCTATGAACACGACGGAGGGTTCTTCAAGAACAGTTTGACTGACAAACGGATTGATACGAAGAACGAATTCGGAGGAAGGGTACGTGCCATTTATCTGCCGAAGGAAAACCTGAAACTCGACTTTACCCTGAATTATGAATATACCAATCAGGGAGGTTATCCGTATGAATATACCGGAGTGGTAAAAGGACAGGAAGACCGAACAGAGTACGTAGGCAAAATTGCGTACAACAATGAGTGCGGATACAAGCGGAACATGATTAACGGAGGACTGAACCTGGAGCATCAGGCCGATTGTTTCATTCTGAGCAGCGTTACCGGTTTCCAGTATCTGTATGACCAGATGGACCTTGACCAGGATTTTACCGAAAAGGATATCTATACCATGATGCAGAAACAGAACTCCAAAACGATTTCTGAGGAATTGGTAATGAAATCGAAACCGGGAAACCGCTGGCAGTGGACAACGGGTATCAGTGGATTTTACCAATGGCTGGGAACCGACGGGCCGGTGACTTTCCGCAAGGATGGAGTGAGCGACCTGCTGGAGAAGAACATCAACAGCATTTTCCCAAGCGGCAATCCGATGGCTCCTACAATGAATGTAGACATAACTACCGATAATCTGCTGATTCCCGGGCACTTTCATACTCCGATATTAAATGGAGCAGTCTACCATCAGTCGACTTTCAACGATTTGTTAATAGAAGGATTATCGGTAACAGCAGGTGTCCGTCTGGATTATGAAAAGTTGAAAATGGATTATCGCACATCTACGGATATGCCTTTCGATTTTCTGTTTAAGATGGGTCCCATGCCTTTCCCGATTGAAGCAAAAGGACTTCATGCCCTGTCAGCTTTCGACGGTAAGGAATCGACCGATTACCTGCAGGTGCTACCCAAATTCTCTCTGCAATATGCTTGGAACAAACAGAACAACGTATATGCGAACGTAAGCAAGGGATACCGTTCGGGAGGATACAACATCCAGATGTTCTCGGAAATTATACAAGGTTCTTTGCGTAACTCTATGATTGATGCGGTAGCAGGAAGTGAAGAATTCAGTAAATTCGCCAGCATGCTGGAGAAATTCAAGAAAGAAGGTACCAACATTTCTGAAACCACACTCTATAAACCGGAGTATTCATGGAACTATGAAATCGGTACCCACCTGACCCTCTTCAACGGCAAGTTGCAGGCCGATCTGGCAGGTTTCTACATGGACACACACGACCAGCAGATTTCACGCTTTGCAGAGAGCGGTCTGGGACGTATTACGGTCAACGCCGGAAAGAGCCGGAGCATAGGAGCAGAAGCCAGTGTACGTGCGCAACTTACCGACCGTATCAGCCTGAACGGTAACTACGGTTATACGTATGCCACTTTCACTGACTATGTGACCAACGGAAAAAATGCACAGGGAGAAGTCGTGGAAATCAGCTACAACGGTAACTACGTGCCTTTCGTACCGAAGCATACCTTCACCGTAGGCGGACGATATACACAGCCGTTCAACAACTGCAAGCTGCTGGACGACCTGACAGTAGACGTAAACTACAAGGCGGCAGGACGCATTTACTGGACAGAGCAGAACAATGCCAGCCAGGCGCTGTACGGCACCCTGAACGGACGCATCGCCCTGCATAAAGGCAATGGTGAAATCGCTTTCTGGGTCAACAATGCGCTCAATGAAAAGTATCAGGCATTCTACTTTGAAACCATGAACAGAGGCTTTGCACAACAGGGACGCCCCGTGCAGGCCGGAATCGATATCCGCTGCCGTTTCTGATACGGCACCTGTCTGAAAGGCGACAGATCTGATATGCGGTTCCCTTGGGAACACGACAGAAATACAGACAGAAGCGGATACAAAAATCTCCTCATTCAGCCGGAAAAGGCTGTCTGAGGAGATTTTTATTTTCAGATATTACAGGATGGAATAATCGACTTTCCCGGTCACTCATTCCGAAAGCGGAACCAGCGTAAAACAGTCCAGGTCGGGCGTCCATGTCAGCCGGCTTCCCATACGGACCACGTTATACCCTGGCCGCAGGGTTACCGTCAGTGCTACCGTTGCCACCCCTTTCGAACGGTCGGTCTCCAGTCCGTCCAGTTCCACCTGGTTGCCGTTCACCGAAACCGTCAGTCTACGGTCACTGATCTCCCGTTCACGCCGTTCGGCCGGAACATAATGGATGGTCATCCGGTACTCTCCACCTTTTTCACTGAACACCTCTTTCCATTCCGCATAGTTGGATGCATGACCGCCCACATTACAGATGGTCATTCCTCCCGAAGCCCCCTCAAAAGGCAGGTAGGCAATCCCCCGGGGACGCTTGGCCAGGTCATCAAACTCATTCAGGTAAGCATGTTCAGCCTCATAGAGCTGCGGCTCCAGACGCCGCTCCGCCTCCGCCCGAAGAATCTTCACCCCATGAGCCGGTACCTCAAAACGGATACAGTCGCTCACCGGACGCTCGTCCTTTCCCCGCACCAGGTCGCGCAAGCGGGTCTTGCCCTCCAGTTCCAGACTGGAAAGAGGGACAGAAAACGCACAAGGCGAATCCGACGGATTATACAAGGCTACGGCCCTCACCCGTCCCCGCCGCTGCAGGATATCTTTCACAAATACATATCCCTCCCCCTCGTGCTGCACCACATAAGCTTGCAGGCCCAGCGGATCCTGATTCAGCGCAATCAACTCGCGGTTCTTCAACAGTTCCAGCGACTTTTCCGGTATGCGGGTAAGATCACAACCGATGAGCAGCGGGGAACTCAGCATGCACCACATGCCGAAATGCGTCTCCTCCTCTGTCTGCGACAGTCCACGCCCGATTTCCAGCATGTCCATATCGTTGTAATGTCCGTCACCGGCAAAAGCCGACAAATAACGGTTCCGGGCAATGATGTCGCGCACAGACGTCCACGAAGGCGTAATATCCCCACTGATTCTCCAGGAAGTAGCCAGTCCCTTCACCCAGGTTCCCGGATAAGCCCAGCGGCACACATTCAATGAGATATTCTTCGGAGACACCTCCCGGATGGCTTCCACGATAGCCGTATACCGCTCCTCCTCGTCCAGGTCGAGCTGCTGACCGGCCCCACAATAATCAATCTTGATAAAGTCAAACCCCCACTTGTTGAAAAACAGGTCGGCATCCTGACGCTCAAAGCCATACATTCCTACCCCGATACCGTTGCGGTCGGCATCCCAGATAGAACCGCACGTATTGCTTCCCGCCTCGGAATAGATACCCGCCTTCAGTCCCAGCGAATGAATATAGTCGGCAATCCCCTTCATTCCGTCGGGGAAACGTTCGGGATGCGTATGGAGTACTCCCTCCTTGTCACGCCAGCCGAAAAAGCCGTCATCGATGTTTACAAAACGATACCCAGCCTCCTGCAGTCCCTGGCGGACCATGGCATCGGCCTGAGTACGGATAAGTGCCTCGTTAATGTTCACCCGATAGGTATTCCACGAGCTCCAGCCCATAATAGGGGGTTCCGGCGACACGTGCTGTGCCCCGGCAGTTACCGGACAAGCTGCCAGAAAGCAGCCTGCCATCAGACTCAGTACTTTTACATTTTTCATGGTAAATCAGATTTAAAGTATTACAAATTCAATTTCAGTTTTGCTTTCTGCCGCCCCATCGGGCACCGGCATTGCCAGCCCGGTTCCCGTCTTAGAACTGGAAGTAAATGAACGGCTGTATGTCACTGCTCTTCACCTGTATCACAAGGAAGATAAGCAGGATCAGAATGAGGGCCTGAAAAATCAGCGGAAGCCGGATCATGCCCTTCGTGCAGGCTTCCTGCCAGCTGTCGGGGCACCAGTGGAGCAGGTAACCTACTCCCATCAGTACAAAGACCTCCCAATATCCGGCAAACAACTGCCCCGCCAGTTCGGGATGAAAGGCAGTAAATACCTGCTGAATCATGGTCAGCGAATCCTCGAAAGTCGTATTCCGGAAAAAGATCCAGCCCAGACACACAAAGTGGAAAGTCAGTATGACGGCAAAGAACTTCCGGAATCCAGTACTGCGGTAATTCTTCGGACGATACATCAGGTTGCGGAAAAACTTATGCACAGCCAGTGCCACTCCATGCAATCCTCCCCATACCACGAAATTCCAGGATGCCCCGTGCCACAGACCTCCCAGCAGCATGGTCAGAATCAAGTTGATGTACGTACGGATTTTCCCTTTCCGGTTGCCTCCCAGCGAGATATACAGGTAATCGCGCAACCAGGTAGAAAGTGAAATGTGCCAGCGATGCCAGAAATCGGTCACACTGTCCGACTTATAAGGAGAATTGAAGTTGAGCGGGAAATGGAATCCCAGCAGCAGGGCAATACCGATGGCCATGTCACTGTATCCCGAAAAGTCGCAGTAAATCTGCAGCGCATACCCGTAAATACCCATCAGATTCTCCAGTCCCGAATACAGTCCCGGATTGTCGAAGATACGCTCCACAAAGTTTACGCTGATATAATCGGAAATCACTGCTTTCTTGAACAGTCCGCTTACAATAAAGAAGACTCCCCTGCCGAACATTTCGTTAGTAACCACCAGCGGCTGCCGGATCTGAGAAATAAAATCACGGGCACGCACAATAGGACCCGCCACCAGCTGCGGGAAAAACGATACATAAAAGACATAATCCAGCAAATGATCCAGCGGCTTCAGGTCGCGGCGGTACACATCAAGAGTATAACTCAGCGACTGGAAGGTAAAGAACGAGATTCCCACCGGAAGGAAGATATCCAGCGGCTGAAAACTTCCGTTCCACAGCGGAGCCAGCATCTCGTAAAAGAAATTCGTGTACTTGAAATAACAAAGCAGTCCCAGATTGATACACAGACTGACCGTTACCAGCAGTTTCCGCTTCCAGGAAGTCTCGGTATGCTCCATCCGACGGGCAAGCAGAAAGTCGCTCACCGTCACGATTCCCAGCAGGAAGAAGTAAAAACCACTGCTCTTATAATAGAAATAATACGAAAAAGCAGACACAAAAAGCAGGCGGGCCGATGTATGCTTCTGCAACAGTACATACACCAGGCTAAAGCCCAAAAAGAGAAACAAGAAAAGTCCGCTGCTGAAAATCATCGGCTGCTGCGGATTATACGTCAGTAAATCAGAAAGTTTACTCCAGTCCAGTTGCCACATATTGATTATACGCTTTTATAAATGCTTCATGTAATAATAATCCCTGCAAAATATATCCTTCGCGGGTGAAATGAATCTTGTCACGCTGGAACATGCCCGCATTGTCCCAGTTCCGGCAAGCCTGTTGCTTCCCTCCTACGGTATCGTACAAATTCCAGATGGCCAGTCCGTGTTCACGGGCATAGCGGAGTTCGGTATCCACCACCTTTTCCGTCCGTGGATTAGGAATCCGCTTTCCCCTTCTGCCATTGCGGACATAGGCCCCCGGCGGAGTAGTCAGCAGAAAATGCACCCCTGGACAACTTTCCTTCAGTTGGGTGATGACACGGTGCAGTGAAGTCTCATGTTCGGAAGCCACATAGCGCCATCCGTGCGCCTCGTTCGTACCGAAAGAAAGAATAACCAGATCAGGATGCAGGGCAATCACCTCGTCAAGACGCTCCGGAGTGGCAAAACTGGCACAGGTAGCCCCGTTGACTCCCAGCATGTGATACACAATGCCGTTTTTGCCGGTCTCCCTGGCAAATCCTGAAGTACGGTAATCCACCGGAATATCCTCTACCGCATCCTTTCCGAAATCATCTTCCAGGCAGCGGCGCATGACATAAGGGAAGAGATGCCCCCGCACATGCGAGTCACCAATATGCACAATCCGTAACGGACGGTCCATCCGGCTCATTTTCTGCCAGAACGGATAGAGCGACCCCACCGGATCGGTAATCATGTTGTCCAATGTATCCCGGAAGGTTTCCGGCATCGGGTTGCTGACAGCCACAAAACGCATCAGTTCCCTGATTTCACGACTGGGATAGATGGGTACGGAATGCCTGTCGGGAACAGCCTGAGACGGTAAGTTGTCCTGTGCCCACAAGGCAGCAGGCAACAGACATACGAGGATGACTGCCAACCAGTATTTCCGGCACCAGACAGAACGGAATAATCGCTTACTCTGCTTCATAGGCCTTCCGCTTTTCATATTGCTCTTTTCCATACATCAATGCCTCAAACAGGATTTCGGCCAGGTGTTTACCTCCCCGGAAGTTGATGTGTGTGTAATCCAGATTGGCCTGCGAAGGCTTAGCCTCCACCATCCGGACAATGCTTCCATCGCCACCCATCGCCTCAAAAAGATTCCAGAATGCCACCTGCGCCTCCGCAGCCAGTGCCTGCTGGTAACGGATGAGGTTCTTGACCCCTGGCATCGTTCGGAGATCACCGTTTTCGTTTTTGTTTTCACGGTCTCCCACTCCGACAATCAGGATACCGGCCTGAGGGAAGGCCGATTTCAGATGATTCACCACCTTAATCATGGCATCCTTATAATAGGAATAGTTGATTCCTTTCTCCGAAGCCACATTCAGTCCATACTGCAAGACAATCAGGTCGTATGTACGGAGACGGTTGTAAGCAGACAGAATGGAATACGAGATGTTCCGCAACTGCTGTCCACTGCTACCACGGGTACTGAAATTATCCAATACAACACCCTCCTTCGGGTCCATGGTAGCCGCATAGAATACGGCCAGAGAGTCTACATCATCAACCGTCCACTTGACATTTCCAATCCGTCCATTCACAGAAACGGCCTGCAGTCCCTCTTTTCCGGGCAGAGCAAAATGCTCGGTACGGCTGCCATTAATCACAGCAGTCAGTCTCACCGAATCGCTTGCCTGGAAATACAGGGTAGATACCTCACAGGTATCCAGACGGAGTGCATATTTCTTCTGTCCCTGCAAGGTTACCGTCGCACCGGTGCGGGGAATGAAATAATGATTGGATATATCCTGTAAATCACGGTCAAAGTAAGTAGAATCAGTTATTGAATGACTTTCCCATCCATTGAATGAATGTTTCACAGTAGGACGAAATCCATAGGTGGAAGAGGTGACAGGCACATAACCCACCCCACACCCCCCGAAACGCTGCTGCAGCAGGGCTCTTAAATCGGCAGTCAGAATGTCGGCTTCGATATAAGAATCTCCAAAATAGGCTATGCGGACCGGACGGCCAAGGGTTTGATGCTGAAGCAGAGCCTCATAGAAAGCACTCATGCCACGCATCGTAGAGTCGGAATAATCTTCAATGCAGGTCATCCCTCTCTTACAAGTATCCACAAAGACCGGTTTCACAGGAGGAGGCAATACTACCGTATCAGAATCGGCTACCACCTCCGGAATCTCCGGACGCAGATCGGATAAAATATCTACTTTCCGCAACGTACGGCTACCCACCGTCAGAGAAGGCAAATAATAGAGTCCGAGCAGTCCTGCCACTACACAGGCTGCAAAAAAGAAAGTATAGGTTATTTTATTTTTCATCTGTTACCATAATAAACAGATGCAAAGATAGGGTATTTTTAATTACCGGAGAGAGTATCCTTACTGCTTTTCAGCCACCGACTGCAAAAAAGCATTCACCATCTGCATCCCTTTCTCCGTAGTAATGCCCCTCATGTGTAAAAATGTGATTTCCCGGTAAATATCGGCCAGCGGATAATCTTCGGTGATGTCGGAATAAATCAGCAGGTCCAACTACATGGACATGGCCTGGTTGATAATATCAAAATTGATGTCATCGCGGAAAATTCCCTGCTTCACCCCCTGCTTGAAATGCGCCAAAGCCTCTGCATCATTCTCCTTCTGTTTTTCACGGATACATTCCAGGACCTTGGGATATTTCCTCAAGTCACGGAAAAACAAAGGATTGAGTTCGCACAATTCTCTCGACTTACGCGTATAGAAAGCAAAAATCACTTCCAAGGCATTTTCTGCCCTGGAAGCAATTTCTGCAATATAAAGATTCATCTCTCTGTGATGCTCCAGCATGATTTCGAGCAATAACTGTTCTTTGTCGGTAAACAGTTCGTAAAGCGTACGTTTTGAGATTGACAATAAACTCGCAATGTCATCCATGCGCACATTACGTATACCATTGACAGTAAATGCCCGAGCCGCCACGGCCAGCACCTTCTGTCTCAGTTCTTTTCTGTCACACTTTACTTTCTTTATGCCCGTCATATCTATTTATTTCATCCATGTTGGATAATTCCCAACCGAGAAGTTTCGACAAACGAAATAATCATATCTATCTCTTTGCTGTGCGGTATCTGCTCACGTATACGCAAAAGCGCATCATGCTGAGAAGTATTCGCCTTATACAAGATACGGTAAGCCTGAGCAATGTGCTTGATCAGAGTCTCCGAGAATCCGGCATGTTCCAGCACTTTGGTATTGATACTGTAGAAAGAAATCGGTTCGTGAGCCGCTACAATAAAAGGAGGAATGTCCTTGATAAAACGGCATCCACCCTGCACTACCGAATAGCTTCCCAGACGCGTCTTCCCCTGCATCAGCACATTGGAAGTCAATATCGCATAGTCCTCAATGATACAATCTCCCGAAACCTGAGAGCCGTTACCCACAATACAGTGGTTTCCTACCTGTACATCATGCGACAGACGGGCTCCCGACATGATGAAGTTATAATCCCCCACACGGGTGGCATGACCGGCATGTGTACCGCGGATAATCACCGCATTCTCCCGAATGACGTTGTAATCACCGATGTAAGCCAGTGTGTCTTCTCCCTGATATGCAAAATCCTGAGGAACCGCAGCAATCACCGCTCCCTGATATATAGTATTCCCCTTTCCCATGCGAGTACCGCTCATCAGACTCGCATACGGCATAATTACATTATCATCGCCTATCTCGACATTCTTGTCGATATAGGCAAAAGGATGAATGGTAACGTTTTTCCCAATCTTTGCAGACGGATCCACGTAAGCTAATGGACTAATCATAGTTTCATGTATTTAAGGTTAATTATTCTCTGCCTCCTCCCAAAGCACTGTACAGATTGATGACAGCCTGTATGCGCTGGAAGTTATCAGCTACCTCGCTCAACTGAGCATTCAGCAAATTCTGCTGTGAGGTCAGTACCTCCAGATAAGTAGCCTCCCCACTCTGGAACAAGGCATTGGTGTATGTCACAGCCTTATCAAGCTGCGTTACCTGCCCACGGTCTTCTGCCAGTTTTTTAGTCTGCGTATCGAAGAGGAACAAGGCATCACTCACTTCTTTTCCGGCTTCCAGAATCGTCTGCTGATAGTTCATCTGTGCTATCTTTTCCTCAGCCTTTGACACCTTCAGGTTGGCCACCAGTTTACCATTATTGAAAATAGGCTGTGCCAAAGAAGCCAAAGCCTGGAGCATGAATTCTCCCGGATTCATCACCGTCACTCCCGAACCGTTTGTCCAGCCGGCCATTCCAGTAATCTTCAGTCCCGGATAAAAGGCTGCACGTGCAGAGTTGGTAGTATAATAGGCAGCAGCCAAAGTCATTTCCGCCATCTTCACATCCGGACGGTTTTCCAGCAACTGCATCGGAACTCCCGCTGCAAGTTCTTCCGGCATCACCTGTTCAGTCAAAGTACCCCGCTCTATGGTCTGAGGAGTTCTTGCCAGCAATACTGCCAGAGAGTTTTCTGTTTCACGTACCTGCCGCTTCAAATTCAGCAAAGAGGCTTCCACCTGATGACTCGCCGCACGCATCTGTGCTACAGCAGCTTCGGTAGTCATACCGGCAATTTTCATAGCTTCCATGGCACGTACGTTCTCTTTATAGATAGCCGCAGTTTTCGTGGTGATTTCCACCTGACGGTCAAGCATCAGCAACGAATAATACACATTGGCAATGCCACATATAATCTGTGAACGGACAGCCTGTGCTGCATATTTGCTCTGCTCATAAGCCATCTTCTGTTTGCGCTTGGTGTTCAGAATCTTTCCAAAAAGGTCTATTTCCCAACTCGCAGCAACCGGCAGCTGATAAGCCTTTACATAGTCGCTTCCTCCTATGCTGGTCATTGTTCCCTGAGGAGCCAGATTAATGGAAGGCAAGTAAGACAATTTGGCAGCAGTAAGCATCACTTTGGCTTCCTGTACCCGGAGCGCTGCGGCCTGAATATCCACATTTTTGGACAAACCTTCTTCAATCAGTGCCTGCAGTTTCACATCCCGGAAAATTTCTTTCCAGGGCAGGTTACCCATATTCGCAGTATCGGCAGCCAGTGTATCGACGGCCGATGCCGGGTCACGATAGATGCCCGAGGCATCTATCGTTTCCGGTCTGTCGTATGATTTGTAAATGTGACAGCTACTCATCAAAGCAGCCAGACACATGGTTCCTAATATCTGTTTTTTCATCATCATAATCATTTGTGAATGTTTGTTGGAGAATACTGTTCGATTTCAGCTTCCACTTCGCTTTCGTCAAGGCTATCCCATTCCATCGGTTTCACTTTTTCCTGCAGCCATTGGAATACCACGAACAATACAGGCACAATGAAAATCTGGAAAATCATACCAATCAACATACCTCCGATGGCAGAAGCACCCAGCGTACGGTTACCGTGAGCACCTACTCCCATAGCCAGCATCAGCGGAATCAAACCTACGATCATGGCCAGTGAGGTCATCAGAATCGGTCGCAGACGGGCAGCGGCACCCAGTACGGCAGCCCATGAGATACTCATACCCTGCTTACGACGGTCAAGGGCAAACTCAACAATCAGAATGGCATTCTTGGCCAACAGTCCCATCAACATAATCAAGGCAATCTGCATGTAGATGTCGTTTGACATCGTACCCAGAACCATCTTCAGGGCCGGAATACTTCCCAGTGCAGCAAATCCGTTGACAAATACGAAGCTACCCATCAGACCGAACGGCACTGAAAGCAACACGGCCAACGGCAGGATGTAACTTTCATACTGGGCACTCAGCAACAGGTAAACGAATACGAAGCACAGTACGAAGATAATACCTGTGGTACTTCCACTGGTAGAAGCTTCTTCACGTGCCATACCTCCCAACTCATACCCGAATCCCGTAGGCAGGTTTTCTTTTGCCACTTCTGCAATGGCCTGCAATGCCTGACCAGAGGTATATCCGGAAGCCGGAGCCACCATGACCTTGATAGAAGTATACAGGTTGAAACGGCCGATGACATCTGGTCCATAAATTTTCTTGATGGAAACGAATTGTGTAATCGGTGCCATCTCTCCTCCGTTACGGACCTTAATACGGTTCAAAGACTCCAGATTTTTAGTAGCTTCTGGAGAAGCCTGGATCATTACACGATACATCTTACCGAAGCTATTGAAGTTTGATGCATACAAACCTCCAAAATATCCCTGCATGGTGGTCAAAATATCACGCGGACTGATACCAGCTTTTTTACAAGCAGCCGCATCAATATCCAGCATATATTGCGGGAAATTCGGGTTAAAGGTAGTCTGGGCAGAATTGATTTCCGGGCGCTGCTTCAAGGCATCCATGTAATCATGTACGACCTCATTGAAGCGGTTCAAGTCTCCACCCGTCTTGTCCAACATATTCAACTCAATATCACTTGAAGCCGAATATCCCGGAATCATCGGAGGCGCAAAGAACAATACCTGTGCATCCTTGACTATTTTCTGAGCACGCATGAACAAAGTACCCACTATCACACTGGAATTCTGCATGACAGAACGCTCTTCCCAATCCTTTAATTTGATAATTACAGAACCATAAGAAGGACCTTGTCCACCGATAAATCCGAAACCAGAAACCAGTGTTCTGGACTCTACAGCCGGCTCTGCCGCAATCAAACTGTCCACACGGTTCATGATTTCCATGGCACGTTCCTGTGAGGTTCCGGGAGGCAGTGTCACTGCCCCCATGATAGTACCCGTATCTTCATTAGGCACCATACCCGTAGGAGTAACCTTCATAAAGAACACCAACAGCACGATAGAAGCAGCCACCAAACCGAATGACAACCATTTCTTATGAATGAAGAAAACTACACGTTTCTTATAACTCTTCAACAAAGAATCGTAAGCCGCATTAAACGAAGTATGGAATCGGTCTACCATACTCATCTTCTTAGGCTGGTGTTCCGAATCATGCGGTTTCAGGAAGATGGCACACAGTGCCGGAGACAATGTCAATGCATTCAATGCAGAAAAGCCAATGGAAATAGCCATTGTCAGACCAAACTGACGATAGAACGTACCGGCCGTACCTCCCATGAAACTTACCGGAATAAACACAGACATCATTACCAATGTAATGGAAACGATAGCACCTCCCAACTCACTCATGGCATCGATAGAGGCCTCACGAGAAGACTTATATCCCTGGTCCAGTTTGGCATGGACACCCTCTACCACGACTATGGCATCATCGACCACAATCGCAATGGCGAGCACCATAGCCGACAAAGTCAGCAAGTTCACACTAAATCCGATCAGTTTCAGCACGAAGAAAGTAGCTACCAGTGCCACCGGAATGGCAATAGCCGGAATCAGTGTAGAACGCATATCCTGCAAGAAGATATATACCACAATAAATACCAGAATAAACGCCTCAATCAATGTTTTGATAACCTCATGAATAGAAGCGAACAAAAAGTCATTGGCATTTTGAGCAATGTTGATTTCCAAGCCCGCAGGCAAAGAAGCCTTGGCATTTTCCAATGTCTTTTCAAGTTCTGCAATGGTCTGGGTAGCATTGGTTCCTGCCATCTGATATACAATACAGGTCACCGACTTATGTCCATTCACCTTATTATTAAAGGTATATGCCAAACGTCCCAGTTCCAGGTCAGCCACATCTCCCAAGCGAAGCACCTCTCCATTTGGCAAGGCCTTGATTACGATGTTCTCAAACTCTTCTGTCTTCTGCAAACGTCCCTTATAACGGATGGTGTACTGGAACGTCTGATTACCGCGCTCCCCAAACTGTCCGGGAGCCGCTTCGATATTCTGTTCCGCCAAAGCTGCCGCCACATCCGAAGGTATCAGCTTATACTGCGCCATGATATCAGGTTTGAGCCAGATACGCATTGAATAGTCCATACCCAATACATTCGCATCACCTACTCCACTTACACGCTTGATTTCCGGCACCAGGTTGATATTGGCATAGTTTTCCAGAAACTCAATGTTATACTTGTCTTCCGCATCATACAGAGAAAACACCATCAACATTGAATTCTGGCGCTTCTGTGTAGTCACACCAATTTGAGTAACCTCGGCAGGAAGCAATCCCTGAGCCATGGACACACGATTTTGCACATTGACCGCCGCCATATCCGGATCTGTACCCTGTTTGAAATACACATTAATATCCGCAGCACCCGTATTGGTAGCCGAAGACTGAATGTACATCATATTCTCCACACCGTTTATCTGTTCTTCCAGCGGTGCAATCACAGAGTTCAACACGGCAGTCGCATTTGCGCCTGTATAGGTAGCCCTCACTGACACAGTAGGAGGAGCTATGTCCGGATACTGGGTTACCGGCAAGGTAGCCAGACCGATGACTCCCAAAATAACCATCAAGACAGAAATTACCGTTGACAGCACCGGACGGTTTATAAATTTATCTAGTTTCATTACTTTACATCAATTTAAATTACAGTTTCTTATTCAGCATCATCCATCCCCTCTTTTAAATACTTAATTAAAAGCGGTCTGGATATTTCCTTCACGCTGATCCTGCAAATGTTTCTGATATTTAGCCTCTTTTTCGGCCGGAGTAATAGGAGTAATCTGCTGACCGTCTTGTAAAGTCTGAACCCCTTCAATCACAATCTTATCTCCCGGTTTCAATCCGCCTGTCACGATATAGTTCTTGCCATCGCTCAAATCAGACACTTGAATCTCTGTATGCTTCAATGTATTGTCCGACTGCAACACGTATACGAATTTTTTGTCCTGAATTTCCTGAGTGGCATATTGCGGAATCAGAATCACATTCTCCATTGTATACGGGAACACAATATTGGCAGTTCCCCCACTGCGCAAAATATTTTTTGCATTAGGGAAGACAGCTCTCATGCTTACCGAACCCGTTGTCTGGTCAATCACTCCGCTTACTGCATCGATTTTACCCTCCTGCTCATACAAAGTGCCATCAGACAATTCCAGTTTTACCGGAGGCATCTTTTCCAGTTCCTCCTTCAATGAAGTTCCGGCCTTTGTCAGTTCGAGCAACTGCTTTTCGGTCATTGAAAAATACACATACATATCTCCTATCTGAGAAACTGTTGTCAGCGGCTGGGCTACCGACGGGCTAACCAGGCTACCAATACGGTAAGGGAAAGTACCGATTACTCCATCTGACGGACTTGTCACTGTGCAAAATCCCAAGTTCTGTTTAGCAGCAGCAAAAGCAGCTTTGGCCTGAGCCAAATTTGCCTTGGCAGACAATTGATTATTGATTGCAGTCTGATATTCAAAATCACTGATAATTTTCTGGTCATACAGCATCTTCTTATTCTTCATTGTAGCTGTAATGGTCTCCAGACTAGCCTTTGCAGCCTCAACTCCAGCCTTGGCCTGGTCGAAAGCGGCCTTATACTGAGTCGGATCAATCTGGAACAAAGCCTGCCCTTTACGCACGGTTGCTCCCTCATCCACACACAAAGCTACAATGAAGCCTGATACTTGAGGACGAATTTCAATGTCTTGCAATCCTTTTATGGTCGCAGGATATCTCTTCACCTGATTACTTGAAGCTGCTGTCACAGCCTTTACCGTAAACTCATTATCGCCTATTTTCATACCACCTTGGCCACCGCCGCAGGCTGTCAGGACCGATACTCCCAAAGCTATTAAAGAGATCCGGCCAAAAGAAAAACATTTGTTCCTTTTCATGCACATATTCATATTCTTATCATTAAAAAATATATATTCCCCAGTATAGAAACTGTCTCTTATACACATCTGACGCTGCCGACGACTAGTCGAGTGTA
>ERZ1027150.11-NODE-11-length-153794-cov-40.781090_pt1 | contig 153794 bp, 110 predicted proteins | sample MGYA00519276_ERZ1027150 | MGnify/ENA primary metagenome ERZ1027150 (study PRJEB26926, sample SAMN06164860) | human gut metagenome | biome: ENVO:00009003; feature: ENVO:2100002; material: ENVO:00002003 | host: Homo sapiens | place: USA | collected 2012 ... | reverse complement strand
TCTGGCAATCTTCGTTTCCAGGTTTTAGGCTTGATCCGTACATTTGTTTTGGCTCGTACAAGGAAGAAAGCACCTATACGATTTATTGTATTAAGGTTGCTGAAATCGTTATACCCTCGGTCGAATATATAATGCGCTTCTGATTCATATGGAATCTCAGGCATAGCCTTTGAATCGTGAATATTGGCAGGTGTAATATGCACAAATGCAGGTACTTCCGCTTCAATATCGTAGAGCGTATGCAACTTTATTCCGCCTTTATGTTTGCGAAATTTAGCCCATTCAAACACTGACAGGCACAGATCAATCGTTGTAGAGTCAAATGCATAAACATGACCGTCAAGTTCGAATATTTTATTGATTCTACGCTTGCGGGCCTCGGCAATCATGAATGTTGCGTACTCTTCGAAGATGCGGTAGTTACGTTGCTCATTAGCCTTACTAAGATTGCTCCGAGTTACAGACTTCCCGATTCCGAGATGGTAAAGTTTTCCAGCATGAGCTTCCATAGCCACAATCAAATCTCTAAGACTATCTCGATTGGATAGCTGACCGAACATCATCGTAAGCAGCTGATTCCAACAGGTATAGCTCTTGATATACTTATCGCCTTCATACTTTGTAACGATACGATTGAATTTACTTCGGTCAAGGAACTTAACTAATTGGGCAAAAATATATGGGTCTTTATGCATAACGGTCTGAAAATTACCACAAAAGTAAATTCAAATCCGTTCTCCCAAAAATCTCCTATAACAAATTGAATTTCAATAATTTCAAAGAACTTCTATGATTTTTTAGTGGACACTAATGATTTGAGTCATATTCTCTCTTCCATATCCAACAGAAAGAGAAATACGCTAACATTTCAGTTTTTCTCTTTCGGAAGAATAGTCTTTTCCACAAAATAACGAGGACGCCGTTTCACCTCCTTATAGATCTTACCCACATATTCGCCAATTATTCCACAGGCCAACAAAATGGCTCCGCCAATAAACCACAAGGAAACCAGCAAAGAAGTCCATCCCGGAATTGCCGTACCTTCTACAAACGAGCAGATTCCATATACAATAGCCAAAAGGGCTATCAGTATAAACACAAGGCCAAGATAAGTAATGTAGCGCAACGGACGTACCGAAAAAGAAGTAATCCCATCAAGTGCAAAACTGAGCATCTTACTGAAAGGATATTTTGACTCACCCGCAAAGCGGGGACTACGGTTATAATAAACAATGGCAGAAGGATATCCCAATGAGGAAACCATTCCCCGCAAGAACAAGTTACGTTCCGGGAAAGAGACCAGTGCCTGCAACGTACGTTTGCTCATCAGCCGGAAATCAGCATGATTGTAAACGATATCTCCTCCTAAGCCACGTATCAGCCGGTAAAAGGCCTGTGCCGTATGCTTTTTGAAGAAGGTATCAGTCTTACGCTCCTTCCTGACTCCGAAAACAATATCAATACCCTTATTGAAATAATCTACCATCAAGGGAATAGCTTCGACATCATCCTGCAAATCTGCATCGATAGAAACAGCAGCATCGGCATGCACAGCAGCCCATTCCAAGCCGGCCCACAGAGCTTGCTGATGACCGACATTATGAGCTAGCTTGAGTCCGGATACACAAGCATAAGCAGTTGAAAGACTTTCTACCAGGCTCCAGGTCTTGTCCCGGCTTCCATCATCTACATACAAGATCTGCCCTTCTGTGATCCTGCCTTCCTCTACCATGCGCTGAATCACAGCAGACAAACGGGAAGTGGTTTCAGACAACACTTCTTCTTCATTATAACAAGGTACTACAATTACCAGTTTCATAGCATATCTCCTTTTTTCTTTTCCTTAAACACCCAACGTACCAGCAGGAAATTAACCGGCACCGCAATGGCAAATACAGGGAACGGAGCCCATTCTTCCCGAACCCCCAACCAGAGAAACAGATTCAGCAAAACCAGATGAAGCAAATAGTTTACTGCATGCGCTCCTCCCATTCCTGTCAGCTTCTTCCACGATGGAGCTGAATGGAAAGTGAAATAAGCTGTCAGATAGAAGTTCACCAGAAACGACAATACATATCCGATCGTATAGGCTATATTGACATTTATCACCCGCTGCAGGAAATAATAAATTCCATAATGCAGAAGTGTTGCGATTACCCCTACAAGAGCAAAACGCAACGCCTGTCCTCCCAGTTGTTTCCGTTCACTCACCATGTTTCCAGAACCGATAGAAATGAAGGATTTTATGATCATCACAGCTGCGGTGACCACTGTCAAAAATCTCTTCTACCTGATAATCGGGATAAGCCCGTTCAAAGTCTTCGATCTCTGAATTACCTACAATCAGAAATCCTTTTTCCGGCTCAAAAACATCGAATGGCATCACACGATCTCCTAAATAGAAATTAATCGTAAAAGGATGCATTCGGTTGCCTGGAGTAATATCTGTTCGATAGGAATAAATTTTTCCTTCAGGAACAATACCCGCAATACGTTCTGCCACAGGCTTATCGGACTTCACATTCAGAACAGCAGGCTGGAAAAGTCCATCAAGTCCCAGAAACACCGTAAAGATAACCCCAATAACAGAATAGGGTAAGCCAGACGCAGAAACATCTTTCTTCAACGAAGAGAAGAACCAGCCTATAGCTGCAATCATTGCCGCCAGCAATACCCAGGACACCAAACCTAGCGGCAACTCTTCCAGTGCATGCAGAAACGCTACATTCTGTGCCGCATGACGTCCTGAGAAAATGGTGTCAGGAACCCATCCCATCCGAAGTGCAAAAAAAACAAGTAATAACAAAGATGACAGCCCGGCCATTACACTTCCGAAAATCTTGACTACTTGTGTGCGGTTTCGGTTCAGATAGAGCAAGTACTCTGCCAGGAAGTAAGCCAGGAAAGGATAGATCGGCAGCAGATACACACTACGTTTGCTTTTAGGGATGCAGTAGAACACAAAAATCAAAACAATACTAAGCAACGAAAATAGACGGACATCATCCATCTCACGAATGTACGTACGGAAGCGGTTCCACCATCCGGACAGTTTACCGGACACCTTGTGATATTTCAGAAAGAAAAGAGACAAAAGTACTAACAAGGTATAAGGAGCATAACCGGCTACAACGGTAATCACATTATAGTAGGCAGGATTTTCATGAGAAGAATAACTCATCTTGCCAAGCAGACGAAGTACATTTTCTTCCAGCACCAGCTGCAGGAACCCTTCTCCTCCCTGCCGATAAGCTGCTACATACCATACCAACGGCAATACGCATGACGCCAGCCCTACCCCCAGGAAAGAAAGAAAAATCCGGCCGAAATGCATACCTCTGATCCATAGGAATACAGCTGTAACAAGACAAGGCAGAACCATTCCTACCGGACCTTTGGTCAGGAAAGCTCCGCTCAGACAAAGTATTCCAAGCCAGGGAACTCCTTTCAGCCCCTTTTCTCCCCACCGGTATAACTGGTAAAGAGCCATCACCATCAAGGCTGCCAGCAACATATCTACCCGACAATTTGTTCCTGCCCGATGAACCTCAAAATTAGTCAATGTAATAAGTCCCATCAGAAAAGCAAGTTCACTACCCCGCCGACGAGAATAAAAGCCATAGCCAGCCAATACCATCAAAGCCAGTGAAACAGCTGACGGCATGCGGGAAGTATATTCCGACACTCCCCCGGCAATTGTAGAAAACAAAGCGATACACCAGTGAAACAAAGGTGGCTTATAAGCCATATCTACTCCGTTATTGACAGGTAAAACCCAATTACCATCCTGCAGCATCGACAGAGCAACTACTGCTTCCCGAGGTTCTCCCCGAGTATTAAACAAGGCTTCTCCAAGAAAAAGGAACAGGGAAGCCACACAAAGAATGGCCAACAACCACGCGTATTTATCTTGTTTCTTCATCATAAGTATCTACAAAGATTATGGGTTACACGACAGATCCAGATACTGATCCACTCCTTTCTCTGCCCGTTGTTTCCCCGTAGCAGCCGTATTTTTCAACATCTGTTCATTCAAAGGTGCACGATCAGCATTCTTTACCGGATGATAAAGATGAACAGCCGGAGCCATCAGTTTGGCATTCTGGCGCACCAGTCCACAATTATAAAGCCGTTGAAAGAATTCCCAGTCTTCAAATCCCCAGCCAACAAAGTTTTCTTCGAATCCATTCACCCGAATATAATCATCTTTCCACACTCCCATATTACAGCTTCTGGCACGTTTTAATCCACTGTTTCCCTTAATAAAACGGTGTAAAAATGGCAGCCTTAGCATCACAAGACGACGGCGCAGTCCTGGTGTCCAAAAAGTGATATCTGGGGAAAGTTTCTTACAGATCCGCTCTGTTCCTTTCTTCATCAGACGTGCACGACTTCCGGTCGTAAAGTATCCCCGCTTCATCAGGGTGCGATGATCCTCAATAAAATGACGCCCAAGCACCATATCACCATCAATCATAACCAGATAAATTCCCCTGGCACGAGCTGCTGCTACATTACGTGCTTTTGAGACCCGGAAACCTTCATCAGGAATCCACGAATGAATCAGCGGCACAGGAAAAACCTTCTGATAACGCTCAATCAATTCACGGGTTGGAGTCCCGGAGCCATCATCTGCGACTATAACTTCTAAAGGAAAAACCTGCTGTTTCATCACACTCTTCAATACGATCTCTAAAAAAACAGGTGTATTATAAGTTGTAATAATCAATGAGATTTCATCAGCAATCTGCTTCATAACTTATAGGATTTATAAATTTACAACTGCCCGCTGATTTCAAAATAGCGCTGCATTACCATTAATTGAAGAAGTTCCTCACGCTTGTTATCCCTGAACTGAGATACATACTCATGCGCATGTGCTATAATCTCCTCTGCTTGCTCCGGATGAGCAATGTAATATTTAAGTTTGTCCTCAAAGTCAGAAAAATCTTCTTTCACTTCCACATAATGATAATCAGGTCTTAACTGTCCTTCCATAAACCAGGTTTCACAAGTTGGCCTGGTCATGACTGCCAGAGAATTAGATGACATGACCCATTTCAAATTCGAAGCCACATCATTTCCTTCCAAAGCTATGATAAACTTGTAATCCAGATGTTCCCGAATGGTTTTCTTATCTGTCATCCACTCTTCAGGGCATCCTTCATTCCGCCCTACCACACCGCAGTCACACATCGGATGACCAAAGAAACGCTGCAAAAAGGCTGTACGAAGGCGGCTCTGACGGATCTTCCCCCGAAATATAGCACAATCTTTCTTCTCGCGGAACGGCTTCGTATCGTATACATACATGAAATGGCGCAACTTATCCAGTTTTAATACCACCGAGTTCGTATTATCTTCCGAAAGCAAACGGCTCTTTACAATAGTTGGTTCCTTGGGGGTAAAATAAACATCCCCCGGACAGAAATTCCAACGCAACCGAGGAGGAAACCAACGGGTTACATCATGCTGATCAAAATAATAAGCAGTATGAAACATCTTACGGCGGTAATCTCCAAGAGCTCCCGTATAATGAATCCAACTCCGGTCACGAGTCAGCTTATCTTCCATCGAAATAGTCCACGGGGAAGTGATCCGCATATAATAATCCACCCGCTGCTTGAGATACTCATAATCCGGTCGTTTCCGTGCAGCTTCCAGCATGCTTTTACGACGGGAACGATAATACGCATCCGGTATGGCCAGACCAATAAACTTCTGCAAGAAGTTGAGAAACTTCACCGGTTTCCCACTCCGTAATTTATAGAATAGATGATCAGACATATAATAAACGGTAATCTATTAATGAAATGTTTCCAGACAAAGATAGCGCTTTTATATGAATATCTTATATCTTTGCAAAAATGAATGCAAAAACACCTTTTCAAACACAAACGAATTCTACTGCCTAAACAAAGAAACTTAACAAAAACAGAAAGATGAAATACTCCGTAAAAATTATCATACCGTTCTATAAAGAAACACTGAAGGACTGGGAGAAAGCTGCCCTGGCCAATAATATGGAAAAGCTATCAAACTATCCTGTAGTTTTTCTCAAACCTGAAGGACTGAACATTTCCTCATATGAACAAGCTTACCCACAAGCTGAAACAATCAGTGTTTCTACCGACTGGCTAGGCACAAAAAGAGGTATTGCCGGATATAATGAGATGATGATGTCGGAAGCTTTCTATCAGCTGTTTTCGGATTGTGAATATATTCTGATTTGCCATACAGATGCCTGGATCTTCCGTGATGACCTGTCAGCCTGGTGCCAAAAAGGTTACGATCTGATTGCTGCCCCCTGGCCTACACGTCCCAGATACAGACATTTCCCGATGAAACAGTTTATTCAGCTAAAGAAATGGTTGTTTTCTTCTCCTGAAAAGATTTCCCGCATGCAGATGTATGACAAAATCGGGAACGGCGGATTGTGCCTTCGAAAGGTAGATTCCTTTATTCAGGCATGCAGAAAATATGCCAGGGAAATCGCAGACTTCAACGCCCGGACAGACTCCATGCATAACGAAGATATCTTCTGGGCACTGATTCCGAAGGAGTTTCATTATCCCGATGTTCAAACTGCCATTCAATTTGCATTCGACCTGAAACCGCGAGTATGCTATACTCTCAATCATAAGGAATTACCCATGGGATGCCATGGATTTATGCACAAAAGCCGCATGAATTTCTGGAAGCCTTTTATTCCCTGCATCCCCTGACCGGACAAACCGGCTGCAGCCGGCAAAAATTCAGAGTCAGCCTAAGCGTTGCTTTGCTTCCATTCCAGCCACTGTTCTTTGGTACGCTTCCAACGCTTATGCGTCCAAAGCCAGTAGGCAGGCCGACGACGGATGCTTTCTTCGAGCAGACGGGCATACCAGTCGGTCAGGTCATAATCAGCATATTCTTTCGGATGAAGAGTCATCAAGCGGAAAGTAGCCCGATAATATCCGCGTTTCACCCGCTCTACATCCACGTAATAAAGAGCAGCGTCCACCTGTTTGGCAATCCGTTCTGCCCCGATAAAAAAAGAAGTTTCATGATTCAGGAAATGCGTCCAGTGATTCATGTTTTCCAATTTAGGCAACTGGTCAGCAATAAATCCGATCATAACTTTCTTTTCCTGTTTCCGCAGGGTCAGAATCCGGCGAAGGGTATCCTTCATCAGAATGGACTCTCCGCCAAATTGTCCACGCAACCGCAAGAAGAGTTCATCAAATGCCTTATTATAAATACGATGGTAAATCTGTCCTCCGTGCATATCCGGTATCCAGCTGCTTAATGAAGCTATATATTCCCAATTACAGTAATGTCCCAAATAAAGAAAACAGAACTTCTTGTCTTCCCGTTCCAGATCAGCACGCACCTCATCAAGATTCGTAAATTCCATACGCCGCTTCATCTCTTCCCGTGAAATGGAAAACATCTTAATTACTTCCATCACATAGTCACAGAAGAAATGATAGAACTGCCGTTCGACAGCCAGTCTTTCCCGAACTGTCTTTTCCGGGAAGCATTCTGCCAGCTGTTTTTCCACAACCTTCCGACGATATTTCACAACATAGAACAAAGGGAAAAACAGAATATCAGACAATAAATACAAAAGCCTCAGCGGAAGCAGAGACAACAAATATAAAAAAGCGAATAGTATGCGGTATAAAATATTCATTCGGTCTATCGGATTATAACAAAGGACAAAACTACAAAAAATATGACATCCTGCCACGAGCCCGCCGTAATTTTTACAGACTGAATAGCGGAGCTAAGGTATTTTACACTATCTTTGCAGCATACAAGTAGTTACATTCCTTGATTATGAAAGAATTCTTCCAACTCATGCGGCGATTTGTTTCGCCCTACAAGAAATACGTCTGCTGGGCTGTCGTGCTGAACATCCTTTCAGCTGTCTTTAATGTATTTTCCTTTTCTCTGCTGATTCCAATCCTGAATATTCTGTTTAAAACCAACGCACAGGAAAAAGTCTATCAGTATATGGACTGGGAATGGTCTGTTGACTCCCTGAAAGAAACAGCTATCAATAATTTCTATTATTACGTTAACCAGCTGATCGATGCATTCGGGCCCTCTACAACATTATTGTTCCTCGGGCTATTCCTGGCTGGGATGACCTTCCTGAAAACAGCGTGCTATTTCGGTTCCACAGCTGTCATGGTCCCTCTGCGTACCGGTATCGTACGTGATATCCGTACTATGGTTTATTCCAAGGTGAGCTATCTGCCCTTAGGATTCTTTTCGGAAGAACGAAAAGGAGATATCATTGCACGTATGAGCGGTGACGTAGCAGAAATTGAAAATTCCATTACCAGTTCATTGGATATGTTGCTCAAAAACCCTATTCTGATCATATCCTACTTTGCCACACTGATGATCATCAGCTGGCAGCTTACGGTATTTACCATTCTGGTTCTGCCAACTATGGGCTGGCTTATGGGAAAGATCGGCCGCAAACTGAAAAGACAGTCACTCGAAGCTCAGGAAAAATGGGGAGAAACCATGTCTCAGCTGGAAGAAACACTGGGAGGACTGCGTGTCATCAAGGCATTTACGGCTGAAGAAAAAATGATCAGCCGATTCAATAAATGCAGCAATGAATATCGTGATGCAACAAGCCGTGTCTCCATCCGTCAGGCTCTTGCACATCCCATGAGTGAGTTTCTGGGCACCGTACTGATTGTATTCGTCCTCTGGTTCGGAGGCTCTCTGATTCTTGGAAACAATTCCTCCATTGATGCTTCCACTTTTATCTACTACATGGTAATCCTGTACAGCATCATCAACCCGCTGAAAGATTTCTCAAAAGCAAGCTACATGATTCCGCGTGGTCTGGCCTCCATGGAACGTGTAGATAAAATCCTGAAAGCGCCCAATCCGATTGTGGAAAAAGCAAACCCTACACATCTTTCAGCACTCAACGAAGAAATCCGGTTCAACCATATTTCTTTCAGCTACAACGGACAAACACAGGTCCTCAATGATATCAACCTTCGCATCCAGAAAGGAGAAACCATTGCTCTGGTCGGCCAAAGCGGTTCGGGTAAATCTACCCTGGTTGATCTATTACCGAGATTCCATGATGTACAAGAAGGAGAGATTCTGATTGATGGAATCAACATCAAGGATGTTTCCATCAGCGACCTGCGTTCACTGATCGGCTATGTCAATCAGGAAGCAATTCTGTTCAATGACAGTTTCTACAACAACATCACATTCGGCGTAGAAAACGCGACGAAAGAACAAGTGATTGAAGCTGCAAAAATTGCCAATGCCCATGAATTTATCATGGAGTCGGAACAAGGATACGATACCAACATCGGAGACCGCGGCTGCCGCTTATCCGGAGGACAACGCCAGCGTATCTCCATCGCACGGGCCATTCTGAAGAATCCGGCAATCCTGATTCTTGATGAAGCTACTTCTGCTCTTGACACAGAAAGCGAACGTCTGGTACAGGAAGCACTGGAACGTCTCATGAAGACACGTACCACCATTGCCATCGCCCACCGGTTATCTACCATCAAGAATGCAGACCAGATTTACGTACTTTATGAGGGAAGAATCGTGGAAAGCGGCAAGCACGAGGAGCTTTTAGCCAAAAATGGCTATTACAAACGGCTGAATGACATGCAGGCTTTATAATTTCCCCAGCTTTTCCAGGATACCGTCCCGATAAGCCTTCCAGAATTTGGCCACATCATCCAGAGTATATACATCCTTAAAGGGTATTGTGGCCAGCGCTATGACTATATAGCCCAGAACGGCATGGAAGCTGCGCAGGTAGCGTACAGCCCAGTTCTTTCCATACCGGTGATTCAGATAGGCAGCATTCCGCACCTGATAGAAGCGTTTCCATTTTTTCTTACGGCTCCGGGTCTCCCAGTCATCATCCGAAAAGAACTTTTCCTTATCCATTAAAGCTGAGGGAATATATAAGATCCGGAAACCGGCCAGGACTGCACGCAGGCAGTAGTCTGTATCATCACAAAAGATAAACAGTTCTTTATTGGGTAGCCCGATCTGTTCCACTGCCTCCCGACTGATGCAGAGTCCTTCAAAAGCTGTTCCGCAGATATCCACAGGTGAATCAATCACCCTGCCTTTCAGCTTCTGCTGATACATGGAAGCAAAAGGATTGGTCAGGTTGACTTTCTGGAAATCATTAGTAAAGATCTGTCCCTCCATCAAACGTCTGGGCGCAAGAATACCTACACCGGATTCATGGGTGTAAGGCAGAAGATGCTCCATACAGTCCGCACGGGGAAATACGTCATCATCCATACACCAGATCCAGTCAGCACCAGCCTGATATGCATACTGAATGCCCCGGTAAAAGCCACCGGAACCTCCTACATTCTCCTGATGAATGACAGTCAGATCTTTCTGGTCATCCAACCATTCACCTGTACCGTCTGTACTACCATTATTTACGACCACGATGGAAGAAACGGGAGTATTCGCACGCAGACACGTGATGTTTCGCTTCAGCAATTCTTTCCGGTTGTAGGTCACAACCACAGCTATTATATTCATGGCTATTTATCAGTAAAGTCCATCAATTTTTCCAGGTTGCGTACTCCGGTAAGCTACCATCAGACGATAACATGCTTCCGGATCAAGCCCGCGTTCTTTCGCATACGCCTCGGCCAGTACCCGATGCATGTGAGGAGTAGCAGGCAACCGTTCCAGGTTTTTACAGCCCGCTTTCATATCCAGCGGACCGACAGCCAGGCGATTCAGATCAACCACTTCCAGATACACCCCCTGTTCCGTATGCAGAAACAGAATATTGCCGCGACCATAGTCCTTATGTGCATAGCCGTGGTTATGGAGTATTCCGGTAATCCGTCCCACTTCGCTCAATACCTCGTCTTCATACGAAAATTTCTGTTTGAACAAAGCCTCGTATGTATAAGGACAGGGAGAAACATAGGTCACATAATAACTTCTGTCAAACAGTCCTCCGCGACGTACATTGATATAACCCACCGGACGGGGAGTACCAACACCTATTTCGAGAAACATACCGGCATGGATATAGGATCGTTTGGCCTTGGAAGGACGGAATATTCCATAGACAAACCGGTTGATCAGATTAGGGCGATGAAATGATTTCACCACAAATTCCTGCTCTCCGTACTTCATTTTCCGAAGTTCATTACGTCCTTTATGAATAACAGTTCCCTCTCCTCTGTCGAAACGTTCCGGCACAGAAAGCATGAAATCCCTCAGTGATTCACAGTCAGGATGAAGAACCAGTGTACGATGATTCAGCCAACTCATATCTGTCAGATTTTATCCAGGCCTTTGGTAAACTTCAGCCAATAATATTTCAACGGATTCTTATATTTCAGCTGTTTCCAGGGACGGCTGCCGTGAGGACGGTGCCATACAGGCAAAGTCGTAAACAAATAGTTGCGGAATCCAAGTTTCAAAGCCTCATGAGAAATCGTTACATCAAACCAATTCTTTGAGGCATCCAGATTGTGAAAATCGAAAGCCCGCAAAAACTCCGGAGTCAGCAGCGAACAGCAGAAACTGCAGTGTTTCTTCTCGGCATACACCTGTCCTTCCTTGCCCAAAGCATGCAGGTAAGGATAATTAATGACTCCCTTCTCATCGGTTGTCACTGCTGCAGCAATCGCACACTTTTCATAAGAGGAAGCTCCGTCATACAACGCCTGAAGAGTATCTTTTTTCACTACTACATCCGATTCTACGATCAGCAGTCCGGCATCAGCAGCAATCGCTTCTTCCTGGGTTTTCTGGAGTACCAGCAGATAGTTAGGCGAAGGATGATCAGTCAGATCCGAAAGATTGACCAACCGGAACCCCATCTCACGGGAAGCTTTTTCCAACCGGCGGGTATTCTCCTCCGTACTGAAATCATTATAGACTGTATAGGTGAAAGGCACCTTTAATTCAGAGTTGACAATTGCCTGAACAGTTTCAAGCGTAAAGTCGATCGAATCTTTGACAGGAGTGATGATATGCAGGCACTTCATGACTTTTCCAGATTATATTTTTAGCAAAGGTAAAGGAAATCTCCTGTCTCTCCAATTATTTTCAATAAAAGTATGTACCTTCGCGGTCACTATCCTAAAAAGAGGAAAGAATAAAGATGAAAGTAATTGTAGACAACAAAATCCCTTACATACGCGAAGCTCTTTCGCGCCTGGCAGACGAAGTGATCTATTTGCCGGGACATGACTTTACTCCCGACATTGTAAAAGATGCAGATGCACTGATCATCCGTACAAGAACCCACTGCAACCGGCAGCTGCTGGAAGGCAGCCGGGTACGGTTCATCGGTACGGCAACCATCGGTTTCGACCATATTGATACGGAATACTGCCGGGAAGCCGGTATTGCCTGGAGTAACTGCCCCGGATGCAATGCCGGAGCCGTAGAACAATATCTCCATTCTGTTCTGCTCCTGCTCCAACAGGAAAAAGGAATCCGTCTGGACCAGGCTTGCCTGGGCATTGTAGGAGTAGGCCATGTAGGAAGCCGCATCCAGCACCTGGGTGAACGGCTGGGTATGCGGATTTTGCTCAATGACCCTCCCCGTGCTGACCGCGGAGAAAAAGGTTTTGCGGATCTGCACACCCTGGCACAGGAATGTGATATTCTGACATTCCACACTCCTTTAATCCGGGAGGGAAATTATGCCACCTATCATCTGGCTGATGAATCATTTTTCAAAAGCCTGACACACCGTCCTTTCATTATCAATACCTCACGGGGAGAAGTGATCGATACCGGTGCCATTCTGCACGCACTGGACAGCAAACAGATAGCCGGAGCAGTCCTTGACGTGTGGGAACACGAACCCAACATCAATCTGGAACTGCTGGACAAAGTATTTATCGGTACTCCTCATATAGCCGGATATTCTGCTGACGGAAAGGCCAACGCTACACGCATGGTACTGGAAGCCTTCTGCCGTTTCTTCCAACTGCCTGCCGACTTTCAGATTACCTTACCCGCACCTGACCAGTCTCTGTTTGATGCAGACGAAGATATCCGGACCCTGCAACAGTACAATCCTCATCGGGACTGCGACAGTCTGCGTGCCCAACCTGCACTTTTTGAGCATCTAAGAGGTGATTATCCTTTACGGAGAGAATAAAATCTCCAAATTTCTTTTTAACTTTGTTTGCGCAAATCTAATCAAACATCTTCATGAAAAATATTAAAACATTTTTGACAGCCAGCATTGTCGGAGCTGCTGTCTCTTTGAACACGTATGCACAACAGGTACAGGGGTTTGTACACCAGCAGTCGGAAGCATCCGGCTATGTCTGGCCAACCGACGAACAAGTTCTTGACAAACTGGACAAATGGCAGGATCAGAAATTCGGCGTATTGTTCCACTGGGGATTGTATTCCGTCCCGGGTATTGTAGAATCATGGTCTATCTGCTCTGAAGATGAAGAGTGGATTCCCCGTGATACCACAATGACTTATGATGCCTACAAGCAATGGTACTGGGGACTGAAAGATAAGTTCAATCCCGTCAACTTCAATCCTGAGCAATGGGCTGAAGTCATGAAAGATGCAGGTATGAAATATATGATCTTCACCTCCAAGCATCACGACGGATTCTGTATGTTTGACTCCCGCTACACAGACTTTTCCATTGCTCACGGAGCCTTCAAGGACGACCCGAAAAAAGATGTGGCACGCTATGTATTCGATGCTTTCCGTCAGGAAGGTTTCATGACGGGATGCTATTTCTCCAAACCCGACTGGCATTGTTCCTGGTACTGGAATCCCTACTTCGCTACCCCAAACCGCAACCAGAACTATAAAAAGGAACGCCACCCGGAATGGTGGAAAAAATATCAGGAGTTCACTGAAAACCAGTTGAACGAACTGATGGAAAACTATGGCAGCTTTGACATTCTGTGGCTGGACGGCGGATGGGTAACCGGCGATGACATCAATCTGGACCGCATTCTTGAGAAAGCACGCCAGAAACATCCGGGACTGATCTCAGTAGACCGCAGCATCCGGGGCAGGAATGAAAACTACCAGACTCCGGAAAGAGGTATTCCAGAAAAGCAGCTCAACTATCCGTGGGAAAGCTGTATCACGCTGAGCAACGACTGGGGATGGACTCCCAATGCTCCCTATAAGTCTCCGGAGAAAGTTATTGCCATGCTGACAGAGATCACGGCCAAAGGAGGATGTCTCCTGCTGGGAGTAGGCCCGACCCCTGATGGAATCATTGAACAGCCTGTAACGGAACGACTTCACAAAGTGGGTGAATGGTTGCGCCGCAATGGGGAAGCTATCTACAACACCCGGACAACTCCGGTCTATCACGACGGAAAGACCTGGTTCACGGCCAACAAGGATGGAAAAACCCTGTATGCCATCTATACCATAGAAGAAAATGAAACACTCCCCAACGAGATTTCATGGACCGGCAACCTTCCGAAAGGCAAAATGACCTTACTCCAGACCGGTAAAAAAGTGAGCTATACCTGCCGCGACAACCGCGTAACAGTTCAGTTGCCCAAGGGCCTGAAATGCGAATCGCTGGCATTCCGTTTTCAGATTAATACCAACCAACGATGAGAAAAACATTATTGCTTATAGCAGCCTGTTGCCTGCAGGGAATGACCGTAGCACAGGAACCAGTCTACCGACAGGCATCCGCTCCCATTGAAGAACGTGTCAGTGACCTGCTGGGACGCATGACACTTGAAGAAAAAATCGGACAGATCTGCTGTCCTCTGGGATGGGAAATGTACACCAAAGTCAGTCCGGACAGTGTAACCATCTCGGACAAATACAGACAACAGATGGACGAAGCTCCCATCGGTTCCTACTGGGCTGTTCTCCGTGCCGATCCGTGGACTCAGAAAACTCTGGAAACCGGACTGAATCCCCGGCTGGCAGCCAAGGCTCTGAATGCCTTACAGAAGTATGCAGTAGAACATACCCGCCTGGGAATTCCTGTCCTTTTTGCCGAAGAATGTCCGCATGGCCACATGGCTATCGGAGCAACAGTATTCCCTACTTCCATGGGACAGGCCTCAACCTGGAATGAATCTCTGATCCGGCAGATGGGAGAAGTCATCGGACTGGAAGCACGTCTTCAGGGTGCCAATATAGGATATGGTCCGGTTCTTGACATTGCACGGGAACCACGCTGGTCGCGTGTGGAAGAGACTTTCGGAGAAGATCCTTACCTGACAGGTATCCTGGGTACTGCTTTTGTACAGGGTATGCAAGGCAAAGACTTCAAGGACGGACGTCACGTCTACTCTACCCTGAAGCACCTGGCTGCCTATGGAGTTCCCCGTGGAGGACACAACGGCGGACCGGCAGACATGGGACTGCGGGCCTTGCTGGATGAATACCTTCCTGGATTCCAGCGGGCCGTAGAAGTAGGAAAAGCCGCTACGGTCATGACCTCCTACAACAGCATCGACGGAGTTCCCTGCACCTCCAATAAATTCCTGATCGACTCCCTGTTACGCAAACGCTGGGGATTCGACGGATTTGTTTATTCCGACCTGGCCAGCATTGACGGCATTGCCGGTGCTCATGTAGCTGCCAACCTGGAAGATGCGGCTATCCAGGCTGTAGAAGCCGGAACCGACATGGACCTGGGTGCCAATGCTTATCGCCAGCTGGTAAAAGCCGTACAGACAGGAAAGGTCAAAGAATCCGCTATCAACCGTGCTGTGAGCAATGTGCTGCGTCTCAAATTCCGGATGGGGCTTTTCGAACAGCCTTATGTTTCTCCCGAAGAGGCTGCACGCCTGGTTAACTGCGAAGATCACCGGATGCTGGCACGTAAAATAGCCCGCGAAGGAACCGTTCTGCTGAAGAACAACGGCATCCTGCCACTTGGAAAAGTAAAACGCATTGCCGTCATCGGTCCGAATGCTGATGTCATGTACAACTATCTGGGTGACTATACAGCTCCTCAGGAACGCAGCAAGGTGGTTACCCTGCTGGACGCCTTGCGTAACCGGATGCCGGATGTCCGTATAGACTATGTGAAAGGATGTGCCATAAGAGACACCACCCAGAGCAATATCAAAGAAGCAGTAGAAGCCGCCCGGAAAGCCGATCTGGTAATTCTGGCTGTAGGAGGTTCCAGTGCCCGCGACTTCAAGACAAAATATATCAATACAGGAGCTGCTACCGTAGACTCGGAAAATAGCGGAATCCTTTCGGATATGGAATGTGGAGAAGGCTTCGACCGGGCCACTCTCGACCTGCTGGGTGATCAGGAAAAACTGATCCGTGCCATCGCCGCAACAGAGAAACCGCTGGTGACAGTCTATATTGCCGGCCGTCCTCTCAACATGAATCTGGCCTCAGAAGTATCTGACGCACTGCTCACTGCCTGGTATCCCGGTGAACAGGGAGGTAACGGTATCGTAGATGTACTGACCGGTGAATATAACCCCAGCGGCCGTCTGCCGATGTCAGTTCCCCGGCATGTAGGACAGATCCCCGTACACTATTCGCAAGGTACTCTCCGGGATTACATGGACTGTCCGGGAAAACCGCTGTACACCTTCGGATATGGCCTCAGCTACACCACCTTTGCCTACAGTAATCTGAAACTTTCTGCAACAGCAAAGGCAGCTTCGCAACCGGCCGGTGACAATGAAGTCATGCAGACTATTACCTGTACCGTTACCAATACGGGCGACCGGGACGGTGATGAAGTAGTACAGCTGTACCTGAATGATGAGGTCAGCTCGGTAGCAGTTCCGCCGATCCGTCTGAAAGGATTCCAGAAGATTTTCCTGAAGAAAGGCGAAAGTCGTGAAGTGACTTTCCAGTTGACACGACAGGATCTGTCCATATATGACCGTAACATGAACTTCACGGCTGAGCCGGGACGGTTCAATGTCATGATCGGAGGATCTTCAGATAACCTGCCCCTGAAAGGAAGCTTTGAAATTCAGTAACTTTATTTTCCGGTCAGAGTCTGCGGACTTTGACCGGAAAACTATAAAACGATGAAAATACCCACCATATAAAACGGCGCCGCAACGACCGCACACTTCGGTCCAATCGACTGCACGATCCAGCCCAATCGACCGCACGATGAGACCGCAACGACCGCACGATTCAGCCCGAACGAAGGCACGATGTAACTTGTTTATTTAGAAGAAGATACAGAAGCTTCTGAAAAATGCAGCTGATAACCGACTTCACGGATGGACTTGACTTCAACATCCAACTCTTTCAGAGAAACCTTCAACTGCTTAATGATCTGATAAGCCCGGGTCTTGACTACACTGTTCTCCACTTTGCCAGCCTGATGAATTTCCGCAATCTGCCCGTAAGACAGACTGAAATCAGAGTTTCGGATAAAAGCCCTGAAATAGAGAAGACTCATTCCTTTCAATTCAATGGCAAGACCTTCGTGGAAAAGTTTACGCTGCCTGTCATTCCAATAATATCCCGGTACGATTTCTTCTCCCGATATCTCCTCCGTCAAATCCTGATGAACCGGGAGGTCTGCTGTTTTCCGACGGACCAGATACAGCCATCCGATAGCTCCCAAAAGCAACAGAAGATAAGTATACCAGCGATGTAACAACAAGGCAACAGGAATATGTACTGATGCTTTCAAGGTAAGATCCGGCTTCCCCTTAAGGCTGGTTCTCCAGGTCTTTTCAGTGATCGCCAGATAATCCGGATGCGCCAGAAGCGAAGAACCCTGTATGTACTGCTCACCCATCCTGCAACCGACAGCTGTCAAAACCGGTATGTCTTTCTGATGAAGTTTTTCCTGAAAGATACTGTCCAGCCGGAACCGGGTGGAATCCTCCAGAGTCAGATAATACTGATTTCCCCACTCCATGCATTCCGTCACAGGTACAGGATCTTCTGTATTCCGGGAATCATACTGAAAAACAATCAATGTGATGAACTTATCTTTCTCTTCCGTCATGGCCTCCCCAAAAGCAGTCTTGCAAGCCTGAATGATCAGATAGCGCTGGCCAAGCATGAAGCAAACTTCAAGCACGGCCACCATACCTGCAAGAATAAGGCAGGCCCAACGGGAATTGACAAGTTTTTTATGATTGCTTTCCATTCTGTTTTCTACATTTCTCTTGTTACAAGCCACCCGGGTGTTAACAGATCCGGCAAATGGCAGGCACAAAAATAGAAAAAATATATGAACCCTTAAAAGCAAAAAAAATAAATATAAAAAGATGGACAGGAGACATCAGTCTGAATGTCTCTCTATCCATCCCAGAAAAAAATCTACATTGAAAAACGTTATTCAATCCCTAAATATGGAATATCCATCAGACAATCCATATGCTCATTTCTTCTCCAGATAAATCAGCCAGCCCTTTCTAGGCTCTATACGAATCTGTTCATCTGCTTCCCATTCACAGGACGGCTGAAAATCCGGAATTGCAGGTGCAACGATCCGTACAGATTTGGGAGATAATTCCAGCTTCTTCCAGTCTATATCCAGATGAACAGACTGAGAGTCATCTGAATAATTGCCCAGTGACAGCAAAACCTTATCAACCTTCTGATAAACGGTTACTTTTACCTCATCCCTGTCTGCTTTAACAGGAACTTCCGGCTCCCAAAAGCCGGTCATCCGGGCATCGGCTATTCCAAATTCATCCCAAAGTTTCCACACCGGACGCGGATCGCACACCACTCCTTCTGTCATCCAGGGATGGCGCACCGTCATACCATACTGCATACCCAGCCATTTGTTTCCACCCCGGTAAAGCATATCCCCCATCAGTCCAAAAGGAATACCGGAAGATTCTATCAGCCAGTTGGCCGGTGTCATCTGATCATACAGGAAGCTCTCACCAAACCAGACTTTATTGATATATGGAAAGAACTCAGCATACTGGTTGGCCGGTCCCCGGGAAAAGCCTGTATTCGAATGCAGATCTATAATACATCCCGGTTTGACACTGTCCATGGCACGCCGCATCCGCTTTAAGATATCCCGTCCGAAAGAGACATCGTCCAGATACAGACCGTCAATGTCCAGATTCTTCACCATCCAGCGCAATCCTTCAATATAATAATTATACCATCGGGAATCCGTTTCCGAGGTCAGCAAAGCCGCATCTGCACCCGTGTTCACCTCACCGTTGTCAAAATGATGGTACCATTGCGGAGTATAATCCGTTACCAGATGTTCCCTGCACCATGGATAACCTCCTCCATCTCCACCACGCAGAATTTCATGACCTAAACTGCGGATAGCCCACAATTCGGTCACCATATTGGTCAGCTCACGCAAAGTATAATACAACTTCACCTTACACCCTTTTCCATGCCATTCCTTCACCATGGCTTTCAACTTTTCATTCGTCAGGAACGGATAATTGATATAAGGATTAAATTCATTGGCATGATGTACATTAATGATCTTTACTCCAGCCTGTACGTCTTCCTCCGCAGGAATCGGATATTGTCCATTGTGATAATAGCGATCTGTAAACTGACTTCTGATATCCAATTCTTTCACCGGTGTAACAAGCAAGGCAAAATCAAAGTCCAGTGCCTCTCCTGCCTGCAGTTTCCGTTCTCCGCTATATACCGTCACCAATGTTTCCTTTTTCGATTTCCGGATTCGGAATCCCCCTTTCCCATCATTGCTCCAGCTTTGAGGATAAGCCGGATGATAAGCATTCAACAGGGGACCAGAGTAGAACGATCCTCGCAGCTCACAATGTATACCGGCCTTAGCCGAACCTATCCAGAAGCTGTCGAAAGGCCATAACCAGTCCGTTTTCTCGCTGACCGGAATCGATACACCTGAATGATTGATGGCTTTTACAGGTGTATCCCATTTCCCATCATACCATTCCGGAGTTTCCTGACCGGGAAGACCGGCTCCCAGAAATCCTGTTCCGACACTGCTGTTCACCGGTATCTCAAGCCGTACATCTTTTATGTGTAAATTGCGCTTGGCTGTCAGTGTATACACATAATTCATCCACCCATCAAACTCCATCCGTCCCTTGAAAGAAACACACAACTCAGCATCTTCTGCTTTCCAATATCCTTTTACCTGAGCCGGAGTCTGTTCCTCCAGCTGCGGAAGTGCCTGATATACCTTGCTTCCTTCTTCCGTTTCTACGACAAAACGTATCGGCTTTTCCAGAATATCGGTTCCCCAGGAAGTAATCTGCCGGGGAAGTCCGCTCTTCTTGTCCAGCACAACCTGCCGGCCCAGACAAGACAGGCGAAAACCATCTACCTGCATCTCCGTATATGGTTTCACCGGCACATCTTCTTCGCCTAAAGTTGAATTCAGCCATCTCAAACGACTATGTCTCCAGGGCTCCCCATCCCCCCGGTCAGTCAGAATCTGTCCTTCTACCTGCAGGGAAACAGGTATTTTCTTTTCTCCGTGAAGACTGTCTGTCAAGGTTATGAATCCTGAATAAACTCCCTCTGCCAGCGATGCATCCACGTCAACCCCAAACCATAAAGGCTGTACCATTCCTTTCTTGATTCCCAGATCTCTCGTAAACGACTCTCCCTTCGGATCAACCCCTTCCAGATTAAAGCAGGTTATCGCAGAAGCAGGAATGCGTTGCTTTCCGCATGTCAGATCAGTAGCCTGATAATCCACGATATTCAACGGCATCTCCGGGCTCCATACTCCAATCTGAAACGCATAATACTCATTGGGAGCAGCTTTTCCTCTGAAACTCATCCCCTGACAGACATCCATCCATTTGGCCGGCAGATATTCCCGCATACGGATGGGATTCTCTCTATCCTCCGGGAAGACATACCAGTCTGAGGAATTTTGTTTTCTATAATCTGCGATCTCCTGCCTGGTTGCAATCACCTCCATCGGATAAAAGCTGTCAAACCGGGTTCTCGACTCCAGACGTTCCACTTCTGCTTCCACGCAGTTCTTTTCCTGACAAGCCTGTTCTTTCCAGAACTTATCCAGGGTCACCGTATCAGGCAAATACCCTTTCCAATAAGCACCGCTGCCAGTCTGCACCTGATAAGGCAAATAATAAAAATAGTAAGTTCCCGGCTGACTCACCGGTCCAAACTGAATCTGACAAGACTCATTGTCAACCTTTATCTTCCTGACATTAGAGACTGTATCTCCCGTAACAGAATTAACAATCAGAAAACGTTTGTCTCCCGGATTCCGGTCCGGACGCCTCCATTCCATCTTCAAGGTTACAACTTCTGCTGCCTGATTGATCTTCAGCACAGCCCGGTGATTTCCCAGACCTTCCTCCCAGACATTCGAGGCTACAGCATAAGAATGATTCAAGCGGTTATGAGCAGTAATATTTACTGCCCATAAGCAACCGACGATGCCTAACAAAAAACCGTATTTTTTCATGGTTCAATTAAAAAAACAAATATTTCCAACACCAGCCGTTACATAGGAAAACGATATTCCTGACGGATTTCAACACCCGTCAAAGACGGATTGACGCAATCAGCCGGATGAATATCTTTTTCAAAATAAATCGGTTCATCGGCAGATTTCAATCCCTGAATGCGAACTATCAACGGATTGACTGCAGCAGATTCCTTCCAGCGGCTCGGACTAAGAATCCAGTCTGTTCCATCATAATAAGAATCACCTATCAACGCACCGTTCAGATAAGCATTAGCCACATCTCCTTTATAGGAAAGATAAGCCCGGGTTTCTTCGTCTCCCTGAAGCGCATCTGGAACATTGACTGCATAAAGAGCCAGATGCTCCTGTTCTGCAAATATAGAAGGTTTATTCAAATTACAGTCCGTAACAACCGACTGTTTATCAGAAGAAGTCCAGGTCGCATCTGTATTCCAAACCACCCGCTGGCCGTTAGACAGCAGAATTTCCAGTTCAGCCATCACTCCATCCGGAGCAGAAAAAGTCCATTCATTTCCACCGGCTCTCAATAAACCTGTCACATCAGCACGCCAATATCCACCCATCTCTTCAGCCTGCACCTTCTGATTATTCAGCATCGAATAAGACTGCTTATCCGCTACATACCGAAGCCAGGCCTTTTCCACTTCTGCTATCGTATTCAGATAAAATCCCCGGCAAACAAGATCACCTGCCACCGGACGAATAGCCTTGGCACCATCCATTGGCGCAAGCTGGCGGAAAGTTGCTTTCAAGCTTCTGGGCTCTCCCTGAAAAGTCCGTTTCTTAAACTGCCCTTTTCCGTATATCCACGCCTCAGCAGAAGACTGTTCGTCAATCAAAGTAATCTTTTTACCGTCAGATATCAAAGAAGAAGTTGTCAGTATCACATAGTCTTCTCCGTTGTTCGTTCCTTTCCAGAGCTGATCGGATTCTTCTTCCGTAAGTGTCACCAGACGGACAATACTTCCATCCGTGCAGTTCAATGTTACCACACAATCCTTTCCTGGCTGGAGAGCATTGATAAACCATCCGTTCTTTTCTTTCTTGCAGGCTGCATGCACTGTCTCCACCTTATCTATACCCTCGGCTGACAAGAAATATTCACCGGCTATGCCATCATCCTCAAAAAAGAAATAAGTGATTTCATTTCCTTCTTTCATCGAACATACAGGCTGAACGGTTGCATATTTCAACAATGTCTTTCCTAAAGACTGATTGAACGGCCAAAGGAAATAAGCCTTGTCTGAGACTGTTATCCGTTGCCGTGGAATGCGCAGTGTCTCATCCTTCAGTTTTACCGTGAAACGTACATTCTTGAAATCCTGACGATGGCGGCGATACAAAATATTTGAACAGAACAGATATCCACTCTTTCCATCCGTGCGTACCGCCCACTGCAGATTTTCTCTCTTCTGATTGCTTGTCGGCAAATAAGCAACAGCCGGAGCCAGTGAAGGTCCAAAATCATTCATAAAATAATTATACTTCTTGGTCTCCTGCATGACTGTTCCCAATGTTCCGAATTCCCGTACAGGAGCCTGATAATCGTAACTGATACGAGGGCCGGAAGACTGATATGTACGTTTCTGTCCGACAGGGTTCGATCCTCCGACATACATATAGTATCCCATCAGATTGGCACCACACCCCAGGCGAAGGTTAATGTTCTCACCGGCCAATTCTTCGGGAACAACCGCCCGACGCGGATAGAAAGTAGTACTTCCTACACCGACCTCACAAGTAAAGAAAGGAGATTCGTTGTTTTCCCCACTCAATGATTCCACATCGCCCTCAATTTTAATAATATCCGTCCCGATATTGTCCGACAAGCGATTGTATGTGAAAAATTCAAAGTTAGAAACAGGGACCTCATTTTTCCCGGAAGTTGTCCAGGGAGCTTCTATATAGAAACCAGCATAAGGGATAATTTCTCCTTTAGGATATTCACTATCCAGCCAATGAGTCATTGTATACATAGGAACATCATATCCTATCTCGACCGCCATCCTCTTTAATGCAGTCAGATGAGGAATAATCTGTCCGGAAACAACATATTCATTCTCCAGCTGTACAGCTATAACCGGTCCCCCGTCCTTATACATCATGCCTTTTACCTGACTGTAAACAGCTTCATACCAGCGACGCACATATTCCAGATACAGAGGATCATTGGAACGTGCCCGGAAATTATGATTCCCGACAATCCAGTCGGGCAATCCTCCATTCCGGATTTCGGCATTACAATAGGGCCCGATGCGAAGGTGTACTTTTAATCCCACTTCTTTACACAGTTCTACAAAACGATGCAGGTTCAGATGATCTTTCCAGGATAATTCCCCTTCAAACTCTTCATGAAGTGACCACAAACAATAAGTTGCAACAATATTCACTCCTGACGATTTCATCTTCAGCAGGGCATCACGCCAATAACGAGGATCCATCCGGCTATAATGAAACTCTCCCATTACCGGCACCTGTGGAACTCCTCCTTCTGTCAAATAAAGATTATTCACCTTTATCTCCTGACCGGACGGTCCCGGATTCCCCATTTTTATATATTCCACCTTCGGATAACTGATATTCTTCAAGTCTATCTGATATTGGGCAGACAGAGTTCCTGCTGCGAACAGACATGCAGATAATATAATTTGCTTTTTCATACGCATTCTTTATGCCTAATATGTTTAATCTAAAAGTCTTATTGCTTTCGTTTATGAATCAGCAATAATTCATATAATCATCAATACTTCAAATTACATAAATGAAAACAACCTTTTTACCTCTACGCAAAATACATAATACCTATCTCAGCTTACATTTTATTCTTTAAATCCGTCAATATTGTCAAGTATTATAATAAATAAGTAGAATATATAACTGCTGCGTGACTAATATTCAAATCCACGCAGCAGTTCTTATTACTGATAAAAGCTACTTTTGAAAATCAACTATTTTAATAGTCCAGTTAGCGATATCACCATTTCCTGCCATAACAGCATACTGAAATTCACCAGATGAGAAATCGCTGGGAAATACTCCCATTGTGGGAGCCCCATTCAACGGAGTAATTCGTGAAGCAGTAGAAGCATCAACATTAATAGCCAATGTGCTTAAAGAAACATTATTTCTGATTTCAGTTGAAAAAGTATTCGTCGCATCAGGTACTACAATACTACACTCTACGATATTATGATCATTATCAAATGTCTTTTCCACTTCCATTTCCTGCACGCGCATTCTTTGATCAGTTTCATCCCACCACCGATATTCAAAACGCACATTAGTAATATCATTCAAATCATACGTTTCCAATTCATCCAAACCGGCTTTCAGGCAAGAAGTATTCAAAAAAGCCAGTACCAACAACAGTAATGTATAATATATCTTCTTCATCTTAATATTTTTTTAATCCTACACTTATCAGAATTACCACCCTTCATTTTGATCCAAAGATGGGTTATTTACTCTTTCACCTTCAGGAACAGGGAATAAATAACGCTTCTTTGTAAAAATACGTTCATTTTCTCCCTCCCGGAAAGGTAAAGTAATAATTTCAAAACTCTTTCCATCAGCAGATATACTAATAGAATGATGAACCTTATTCAGTTCTTCTATCGTAGAAGCATTATCGGCTTTTCCCCAACGAAGCAAACTCCAATAACGGTCTCCTTCATGTACCAATTCTATACGACGTTCCCGTTTGTAAGCCTTCCATACCTCATCAGCAGATAAACCTAAAGGCAATTCAGGAAGCCCACCATGCTGCACACGAGTTTTATTAATATATTCAATAGCTGTATCAATATCTCCTAAACGAAGCATTACCTCTGCATAATTAAGGAAAGAACGTCCAAGACGCAATACTACTTGATGATAATAAGTTGGGTCACTGACATATACTTTATTCTTTGTATATACCCCTTTCCGATATAGATAGCCAGTCAAAGCACTTCCCCAGTCACCTCCAATACGACTATTCCAGTGAAGATTCCCTTTATCTCTCATAGTAACTATACTATTAAAATATAATGTAGAATCATGAACCACAGTTGCATAGAAACGTTTATCACGATTTTGGTAGATGGCTTCCGACACATATCCTCCATTTACAAGCCAATTCTGATAATAAGAACTTTCATCCCAATTCTTGGATTTACCATCTTCGTCTATTACTTCATATTCATCTACTAAATCGCAAGATGGGAATATAGAAATCCAACCTTCAAAATTATCCTGTAAAGCCGGAGTAGAACCTTCCTTAATTTTATCATTGTTTACATTCGGAACCAGCTCCATCATCCAGGTATTACCAAAAGTCGTATTTGTTTCATGCTTCCATTGAGCAAAAATAATCTCCTTAGAGTTCATTGCATAATCGAAATCATTAAATAATTTCTCATAATCTGTATCCAATTCATATTGCTTCAATGCAAACAAACTCTCACTTGCTTCCTTAGCTAAGGCATAATATTCATCCTGACCATTCTCTATATAGGCAGCTCCCTGTAACGCAACTTCCGCGATTAATGCATAAATTGCTCCTTGAGTCAAAATACCTTCTTCTCCATTATCTGATACAGGTAAATCAACGACTGCATCCTTCAAATCTTTCAAAATGAAATCATAAGTTTCTTTAATCGTAGCGGTACGAGGGAAAAGCATATCTTCATTCTCATCAATGACCCGATCGACAATCATTAACTTACCAAACAGACGAGCACGAGAAAAATAGATCATACCTCTTAAGGCTTTAGCCTGGGCTACAAGAGACTTTCGTTCAGATTCACGGAAAGTGGTGTTTTCTTCCATTTTCTCAATAACAAGATTGCACTTTCTTACTTGACCGTAAATATTCCACCCTGCATCATAATAATTATCAATCTGTTCCTTATTCAAGTTAGAATCACCGGATTTATCTTGAATAACATCATTGTCCGTCCAACAATCATTATACATTAAATAACCAGACACAGTATTCAATGTAGGATATAAAAAGGCTTGTGCTAATTCAGCACTTTCCCATATTTCATTTTCTGTGTACTTGTCAAGCGGACCTTTATCCAGTATATCACTACATGCAGATAATACCGTAAGAGCCATGAAAGCTGCTACATATCTTATTTTCTTTCTCATAATCTTAAAATCCAACAGTTAAACCAAATGAATAAATTCGTGATACCGGATATCCTCCATTCGTACTGGTTGTTTCCGGATCAAAATAATCTGATACTCCTGAAATAGTAAATAAATTACTACCTGTTAAATTAACCCGACAGGCAGTCAGCCATTTGACATTTTTCAGCAACTTATATTTAAAATCATATGCCAGCGTTAAGTTCTTCAAACGGAAGAAGGAAGCATTTCTCAAATAGAAAGTAGATTCTATACGATTATTTTCTCCGTTCACACCTGCCGCTAAAGATACACGTGGGAATGTTGCATCAGTATTTTCTGCTGTCCAATAATCTAACTGATATTCATTCTTTACATATTGCGCTTCTGCCTTCATTGTATTTACTCCAAACATCATATGACGTTTACCCGTACCATAAAACAGGCCTGACAAAGAAAAACCTTTATATGAAAGCAGAAAATCTACACCATAAGTAAAATGCGGAGAAGTAGGCATACCATAACGCACCTTATCTTCACTATTGACTTTACCATCACCATTGATATCCTGATATACGATATCACCTAATTTTGTTTCTGTTGATTCAGGACGACGGGGAGACCCTAAAACCTGATCAACCGACTGATACAATCCATTATCAACAAGCAGTAAACCATAATAATCCGTCTGATGAGTATTACGCTGATAAGGATTCATCAAAGCAGAAAGAGATTCACTAACATTCTTCACATATAAGTTATTGTAATAAGTCATGTTAGTCCCAACTTCATAATTAAAGTCATTGCCCACCTTATCAGACCAACGTGCAGAAACTTCGAAACCTTCACGACGATGCTCACTATCCGATTTGATCTGTGGAAGTGCTGTTCCCAACGGAGTGATATAACGATCGGCCGGACTCATCAGACCACCTTTAGTTATATAAAAGAAATAATCAACAGAACCTTTCAAACGATGTTGGAAGAATGCATAATCCAATCCGTAGTTATATGAATCACGGGTATACCAGCTCAACAGTTCCGGAGAGACCAACGCACCTTCATTAAAACCTGAATACAGATTTCCACCTATACAGATCGCATTTTCTACCAAGCTATAAGTAGACAAATAACCAAATCGATTAACTCCTGATTCTGTACCAGTCTGTCCATATGAGCCACGCAATTTCAACAAGTTAACATTCTTCAATTCCAGATTCTTAAAGAATGGTTCTTCTGTGATATCCCAGGCCAGAGCTACGGACGGAAAGAATCCCCAGCGATGACCTGGAGCAAAGTTATCAGAGCCATCATAGCGGAAACTTCCTTCAATATAATAACGGCTGGCATAATCATATTTTACACGTCCAACAAGTCCCATACGACCTCCTTCTTCTGAGTTTCCAGTATTGGTCATACCAATGGAAGATCCGGCAAAAAGTTGGTCTACCGTAGTAGAAAGATAATCTTTTCGGAAAGCCTCAAAATTAAATCCTTCATTTTCTGATGCTGTAAATACAGCTTTGGCATCAATCGTATGCACGTCTGCAAAAGTACGCAAGAATGAGGCACTCAGTTCAAAATTATATTGTGAACCAAAATAGGCCTCTTCCGTCAAAGTAGGTTTAGCAACTTTGACAGGAGTGCCATCTAATTCATACTGAGGAGCACGAGCGTGCATTCCTTTTACATGAGTTGCATTTAAACGATAATTAAACATAGTTCCAATAGATAATCCTTTTACCCAAGGAACTTCCCAATCAGCCAATAATTGAGTATTTACAAACATGCCATCATCCTTGTCATAGCCTGAACGTTCATCCATTTCCATTAAAGGATGATCTGTAATAGAACTGAATGTTCCATCTGGATTATAAGCTAAGGCTAACGGACTTTGTGCATTTAGATGATCCCAAATAGAATTGGCAGAAAAAGCAGGCCACTTTTTCTTCTCCATTGCCCCATTGATATTCAATCCAACTTTCAATCCTATTTCTTCAAAGGTCGTATTGACATTGCTTCTTAAATTATAGCGAGAATAATTCAATGCATCCGAAGTATATATACTTCCTTGTTCAAACATACCCAAAGATACATAATAATTCAAATCTTTCTGATTCCCGTTTATCGAAAGCGAATGACGGTATTCCGGTGCAAAATTCTTTAATCCAAGTTCATACCAGTCAGTATCAGGATAACGATATGGATCACTCTGATTTCGGATAATTTCCATCTCATCCTGGTTGTAAACGGCATACTCACCTAAGCCATCATTCATTGCTGCCTGATTCTGTACACTGGCATAAGTGTAAGCATCAATCTTATTAGGTAAAATAGCTGGTTGGCTATATTGAGCATTAAAAGAATATGTAATAGAAGTCTTACCTTTCTTTCCTTCTTTTGTCTTGACCAGAACAATACCATCGCAGCCCGGGAACCATATACAGCCAATGAAGCTGCATCTTTCAAAATAGACATGCTTTCTATATCATCGGCATTCAATGTATTGAAATCCCATTCTGATGCAATAACTCCATCAATAACATAAACAGGAGTTCCACCACCACGAATTGAAATTTTTGGAGTACTGCCAGGTTCACCTCCCTGATTCTGAATAACGACACCAGATGCACGACCTTGCAAAGAAGAAAGCATATTTGATTCCGGAAGCCCTTGCAGTTTTTCCCCTTTAACAGCAGTAACGGCAGAAACCATTTTCTTTGCAGAAGACGTACCATAACCAATAACTACAACTTCATCCAGCATTTCTGTATCTTCACGGAGTTTCACTTTTATGTCTGAACCATCAACCGTTACCTCCTGTGTCTGATATCCTACATAAGAAATACTCAAAAGTGCTCCTTCGGGAACCGTTAATGTAAACTTTCCGTCAAAATCGGTAATAGTACCGTTACTGGTACCTTTTTCCTGCACTGTACCTCCAATAATCGGTTCACCAGCAGCATCAACAATTACTCCGCTTATAGTACGTTTTTTTCCTGTAGCAGGCTTTGATTGTTGAAAAATAACAATATGATTGCCTTCAATACGATAAGATAACCCACTTCCGGCAAGAGCCTTGTCGAGAACCTCCTGAATATTACCTCCATCTATATTCATTTTTTTCTTTCTGACAGCATCGGTTACCTTATTGTTATTATAATCAACAGACATCTGGGTCTGTTTTTCGATCTGTTTAAAAATTTCTTGCAAAGTCATAGCTTTCTCTGGAAGCCGAATGACCTGCTGTTGGGCATAAACCTCTCCCGCACAAAATACTAACGAAGACAATGCTAGTATTTTAGTGTTTTTTATAGACTGATTTAGGACTTTCTTATAATTTAATTTCATATTTTTGCGCATTAGATTTATTGTGTATCACTTAATATTCTTTTTCTCAGGAAGAATGTGTTTATAGCAGTAGATCTATGATTTCAAATATCGGGAAGTTGTTGTGGAAGGCACTTTCCGATATTTTTTTCTAACGGTCAGCAGCACCTCCTTTCCCGGTTGACCGCAAGAATACGACATTTCCATCTATGGAATATTCCATATTGCTACCTGCCAGCATCAATATGCGCATCACCTCTTCAATCGTTTCATCAGGTTTAAATTTCATTGTATACATTTCATTTAAATTTATACTCTTATCATATCTGAATGTTACGTCATAACGTCTTTCCAAGGTCTTCAGGACTTCAGACAAGGGCCGGTCAACAAAACGGGTCTCACCTTCTGTCCACGAAGTAAAAACTTCAGCTTCGACTCTGAATAATTCAAAACGGTCGTCCTTATTATGATATACCACTCTGTCATCCGGATTCATTGTCAACCCTTTTGTCTCATCATCAGTCCGATAAACTTTCACACGACCAGTTTTCAATGTGGTCGTAATCTCATCTTCTCCCGGATATGCTTCAACATTAAAGGTGGTTCCAAGCACACGAATAGCCAAAGGACCTGTACGTACGACAAAAGGTTTTTCTTTGTCATGCTCAACTTCAAAATAAGCTTCTCCTGAAAGGAAAACCTTGCGATTCTCTCCATAAAACTTTTCAGGATAAATAAACAAGGTCCCGGAATTAAGCATTACTTCCGTACCATCAGAAAGTATTATCTTTTTCTGTTCTCCTAATGGAACATAACATTCAATCATGTCTGAACTTTCCAACACTCGGAAGTTCATCACTTGCCAGACCGTCAACCCCGTTATTAAAGGCAAGAGAATAATTGCAGCATACTTCCATAATATTTGCTTCCAGCCGATTCTCCGTTCTGAAAGGCCAATGCGTCTTTTAACAGCTTGCAATGCAACCTTCGTTTCCTCATCCGAAACCTGAGCCCCATCTATTTCATTCCATATACGAAACATAGCCTCATCCGTTTCTGCAACATGCTCCTGCCCTCTTAACCAGCGAACAACTATACGGCGTCCTGATTCGGGCAACATTCCGTCTGTTAGCCGACGGATGATCTGATATATCTTCGTTTTATTCATATTTCATGGTTTTTGAAAAGTAAGACTGCTTTCTGAGAAAAAACACGTATGCCCATTTTTAGTTTTAACATTTATTTATACAACATCTTCATCAGACATTGCAAACAATTATCACATAAGAAGTCTATCAGTCTTACAGACATCAGGAAAAAAGAATCTCGTCTGATTGGAAAAATCAGATCGCTCAGAATCCTAAAACAATAAAATCTTTAATGATTCCGCTATTTTCCGAAGTATCGCTAATGCTGCTGTCAGATGGGTTTCTACAGTACGCTTACTTATACCCAACTGATTGGCTATTTCATCATTGCTCATTCCTTGCTTACGACTCATACAAAAAACTCGTTTTCTCTGCTCTGGCATTGTATCTACTGCCTTATCTATCAGTTCTTCCAGCTCATGGCTGAAAACCAAATCCTCAACTTCATCCAGAGACGGAGTTGCAAAAGCATCCTCCAAACCTATGATCTGAATATTCCGGGTACGATTCCAATAATCATAAAGTGTATGTTTGGTTGATTGATAAATATAAGCATTCAGATTTTTCACCATTTTCAAAGAAGTCCGAGAGCTCCACAAATGAACAAAAGTATCTTGCGCCAAATCTTCTGCCACTTCTGCGTTACCTGTCATGCCATAAAGAAAAGTCTTTACCCGTGGATAATAGACCAGGAACAGTGTATCAAAAGCCTTTACACTTCCCTGGCTTAAAGCTATTATATCAATAATCGTATTATCCGCAGGTTTCATAACTAAAGATTAGATTTTAGATGTCATCATCGAAATAAACCATTCATTGTTTCCTTTTTTTGAGTCACAAATATAGTGAAAAAATCAAAATCTGTCTTTTTTGCGGATAAAATGAGAGAATAACTTAAATATTGATGAGACTCTTTTATTTTTATAAAAAATTCACTTCTTTTGTAAGTCTATTAGCCTATGGAAAAAACAGAGACACATATTCTAACAGAAATAGCAGCAGGCAATAAACTGGCTTTCGAACAGTTATTCTTTCAATATCAGCCTCAACTGGTTGCCTTCCTGACCGGACTGACACATGACCCGGAGCTCAGCAGGGACATGGCTCAAGAAATATTTTTATCCATTTGGAATGAACGCAAAAAACTGGAACAGATAAAGTCAATTTCCGCTTATCTCTATCAAATGGCCCGTTATAAAGTATATGATTATTTTGATCATCTAAGCGTAACAGAACAATATACCCAAGAATACCTAAAAAATGGCTCAGGAGCAGAATCCATGGAAGAATGGCTATTCACTCGTGAACTACAGGCTTTAATTCAGGAAACAGTGAACAGAATGTCTCCTCAACGTCAATTAGTATACCGGATGAGTCGGGAAAAAGGGCTCTCCAATGAAGAAATAGCACTACGTTTAAATATCAGTAAACGAACCGTAGAAAACCATCTGACAGCAGCCTTAGGTATTTTACGTAAGGTTATCTATGTATGGATACTTCTCACCATATCCTGACTTATCTCCCCACTCTTTAATTCTAAATATACTGTTTTAACCGATATGTATTCTTGAACGATCTACTTATAGAAATACTAACACATTAATAAATCCATTCATGAAAACACTTATTTATACCCTCATTGCAATTTATCTGGTACTGCCCCGGGAATTTATTCAGGCACAAATAATTGACCAGATTCCATTTGAATTAGCCTCCGACAACAGAGTCTATCTCAAATGCAAAGTTAATAACAGTGATACATTAAGGTTCCTGTTTGATACTGGAGCAACCGATATGATTATGAATCCGAATTCTCCACGATCAACCTATTCCATTCAATTTGACTCACAAGTGACAAACAATGGTACAACAGGAACAAACTTAATTCAGGCAAGTTCAGACAATGAACTTCAATTAGGGAATATGCAGATCAAAGGACTGCGCTTCCTTTCTATTCCTTATCCTCCAAACTTCTGGGATGGAGTAATCGGCCTTAGTTTCATCAGTCAATATCCTCTAAAACTGGATTATGATACAAAAACCTTATATGTTTATGACAGATCTTCCTTCATACCTCCGAAAAATGCCATAGCCCTAAAAATTGAGTATGCTCTCGGCGTACCACTGATTCCTATACAGGTCAAAGTAAACAACAGAATATTCAATATGAAAGTAGAAATCGATACTGGATCAGACCGGGTATTGGATATGAATACACCATTTGTACGTCAGAATGATCTACTCGGCACTCAAAGCCCTTTTGCCATTTCCCGCATAACCAGTTCCGATTCCAATGCCGGAGAGCTTCAAAACGTTTTCTTTGATGAAGTCCGGTTGGGTAACATGAATTTCTATAAAATACCGGGAGCTTTCTCTACAGTAACGGAAGGAGTACAAGCCAGTCAGGAAATGGATGGAGTACTGGGAAATAATTTTCTTCAGAGATTTAACATCACTCTGGACTTGCAGAACGGATATATCTACTTAGAGCCTAACAACTTAATATACAAACCTTTTTATCATTTTCTCATTGAATGAAGAATCACGTTAAAACAATATTTTTCCGATTTTATAAAAAAATGATGATTTCGTTGTGTGTAAACACGATTTAAACCTACTTATATATAAAAGCTCAAAACAATGAAAGAACACGAATCCATCAAAAAACTATTCCAACTATATATTAGTGGAAAACATTTCTCTCAAACAGGACGAGCACTGTTTGGGAAATGGCTACGTGCTCCACAAGATCAAGAAACAAAAGAAGATCAATTACATCAGTATTGGGAAACGGTAGAAAATAAAATATCCGATAACACATGGCATGACTGGAACCGCCTACAAGCCCAATTAACTACACCAACTCTCCAAAAGAAAACCTTCCATATCCAATGGATGAGGTATGCGGCAGCAATAGCCCTGTTGATCATTTCAATAAGCGGAACCTACTGGGCAACAACCCTGCATACTTTACAGCAACCTGTTGAAATGGTTGAATTATTCGTTCAACATGGAGATACCCGTGAAATACTGTTGCCAGACAGTTCACGTATCTGGGTTAATGCAGGCTCTACAGTTCTTTATCCTGCCAATTTTGAGAAAATGGATTCCCGCACAGTCTATTTGACAGGAGAAGCTTCTTTCAATGTACACAAAGATCCGGAAAAACCTTTTATCGTAAAAACATCAGCTCTCAATGTACAAGCCTTAGGTACAGTCTTTACTGTCAAATCGTATGCCAGTGAAAATTACACCACTGCAACATTGGAACAAGGAAGCATTCAAGTCAGTCTGAAAGAAAAGCCTGACGAAACATATATTTTAAAGCCAAGTGAGCAACTGATTTATTCACACATAAACCATACTGTTCAACAAAATAAGGTCGACTTATCGCTTTACAAACTAATGCGCAAAGGATATCTGATCTTTGAGAATGTTCCCTTTAAACAATTAGCAACAGAATTGGAAAAGAAATATGGAGTAACATTCCAATACAACGCAACCCGCTATGAAAACGATTTGTATTGTGTTAAGTTTGCCCCGGATGAAACCATTGAAGATGTTATGGAAATTTTACATCAATTAATGGATATACAATATACCATTAAAGAAAATCATATCATTGTCAAATAATTAAACAAGGAGGATATTATGCAAAAAAGAAAACCGGAAAGGACAGCGGCCAACTACTCTTTCCGGTATTTGAAACCCAGCTATTTTTAATTCATTCAAGATTCAGAAACCTATTAAACTTCTAATGCTAAAATTTCAAACATACAAATTTATGAATTTATCAAATCTAATGCTAGGAGATAGTAGAAAAAAATTATCTCGGCTGCTGTGTATTACAGCATTATCCGCATGTAGTGTATTCGCATATGCTCAGCAACAACCTGTTCGCCTCACAGGAAGTAATCTTCCATTGAAGAGTGTATTCAAACAGCTTGAAAAACAAACAGAGCTTTCCATCGATTATAAATCGCAAGACATTGATGATTCCCGGATCATCAAACAAATGCCGAAAGCTTCAACAATACAACAAGCAATGGAACAGTTGCTTAACGGCACTGATTGCATTGCAATCTTCAGTAACGGGCACATCATTATCAAGAAGAAAGACACACAAGAAAAGAATAAGCCTACCAAGAAGGTAAAAGGAACCATTCTGGATGCTGCCGGCATACCGGTAATCGGAGCCAATATTATGGTCAAAGGAACAGCTCATGGTACAATAACGGATCTAAACGGTCAGTTCTCATTGGATGTTCCCGTAGGAGCAACATTACAAATCTCTTATATCGGTATGGCCAATCAGGAAATAAAAATTGGTAATCAAACCAATCTTTCTATCACTATGAAAGAAGATTCCGAAATGCTTGATGAGCTGGTTGTAGTAGGATTCGGAACGCAGAAAAAAGTAAACTTGACGGGAGCTGTTGGAACCGTGGATTCAAAAGCACTAGAAAACCGTCCTGTCATGACAGCTACACAAGCACTACAAGGAGCCGTACCTGGATTACAAATAACCCAAAACAGTGGAAATATGGAAGACCGTGCTTCAATCAGTATTCGAGGCATCGCTACTATCGGAGAAGGATCCAGCGGTAGTCCCTTAATCCTGATAGATGGTATGGAAGGAGATATTAATGCTATCAACCCGCAGGATATTGAAAATATTTCTGTATTAAAAGATGCCGCTTCTTCCTCTATCTATGGTTCAAGAGCACCTTTCGGTGTCATTCTGGTAACTACCAAGAAAGGAAAAACAGGTAAACCCGTATTAAATTACAATAATAGTTTCAGATGGAATTCACCCTTACTTTTGCCCAAATCTCCAGACTCATATACTTTCGCTCTATTTATGAATGACGGAAACATAAATGGAGGATTAACCCCACATTTCTCAGCTGAACATTTACAACGAATAAAAGATTATCAGAACGGAATCATCAAAGAGTCCATAATTCCTAATCCTGATAATCCAACTAAATGGGGAGATGGATACCTTTATGGAAATGATAATGTAGACTGGTTTGATGCCATATTCCGAAGCCAGGCTTTCTCTCAAGAACATAATCTCAGTTTAAATGGAGGAACAGAAAGTACACGCTATTATGTTTCAGCAAACTATTTGGACCAGGATGGATTCATGGAATTCAATCAGGATACTTATAAACGTTTTGCTTCAACTGTCAAACTTGATATTGATATCACCAAATGGCTGAAATTTGGATATAATGCCCGTTTCATTAGAGAAGATTTCCAACGTCCTTCTGACCTAACAGGTAATCTATATTATTATTTGGTAATCCGTAGTTGGCCAACTTTGCCGTTATATGATCCCAATGGATATCTCTATGATTCACCTACTCCTGCTTTAGGTCTAAGAGATGGAGGTAGAGACAAACATATAACAGACAATTTATATCAGCAAGCTCGTTTTACAATCGAACCCATAAAAAATTGGAAAACATTCTTAGACGTTAATTATAGACTAGAACATTCATCCAGACATTGGGATTATCAAAAAACCTATAATCATGATGTCAATGGAGAACCTTACCCATACAGAAATAGTTCACATGTACATGAAGACTATGCTGCTTCTAATTTTATGAATATTAATGCTTACACAGAATATGCTAAAGAATGGGAAACAGGACATTATCTAAAAGGAATGTTAGGTTTTCAATCTGAATTAATGAAATACAAAGTCTTTGGATTACAAAGTGAAGGAATTATTTTACCATCTAAACCATCCGTTGATCTGACAACCGGTCTTGATGCATACGGAAAAGAAGTCAAACCATCTGTCAACGGCAGTGAACAGGACTGGGCTACAGCCGGTTTCTTCGGACGTGTAAATTATAACTACAAAGAAAAATATCTGGCAGAAATTAATCTACGCTACGATGGAACTTCTCGCTTTAGAGACGATCAACGTTGGAAATTATTTACGTCATTCTCATTAGGCTGGAACTTGGCTAAAGAGAATTTCTGGGAACCTATAGCTGAACATATTAATATGTTTAAAATCAGAGGATCTTATGGAGAGTTAGGCAACCAGAATACAAGTAACTGGTATCCTACCTATCAGACAATGCCTGTATATATTGCCAGCGGTGAATGGATTATGAATGGAGGTAAACCCAACACATCAACAGCACCAGAACTGGTTAGTTCATTAATGACATGGGAGCGAATTAATACATGGGATATCGGTCTTGATTTCGGAATGCTAGACAATCGGTTAACTGGTTCTATTGACTACTTCCAAAGAAAGACATTAGACATGATCGGTCCTGCTCCAGAACTTCCTGTAACCTTAGGAACAAGTGTTCCTGTTATGAACAATACTGACTTAAAATCCTATGGATTTGATTTATCCATTTCATGGAATGATCGTCTACGCAATGATTTAGGATATAGCATTAAGTTTATTTTATCTGATGCTCAAACAGAGATTACTCGTTATCCAAATGAAACAGGAAACTTAGATACCTACCGAAAAGGTATGAAAATGGGAGAAATCTGGGGATATCAAACCATTGGAATTGCCAAAACCAAAGAAGAAATGGACAACCATCTGGCTTCCTTACCAAATGGAGGTCAGGATGCTCTAGGAAATAAATGGGATGCCGGTGACATCATGTTCGCTGATTTAAATAAGGATGGAAAAGTGGACAATGGTGCTAACACTTTGGATAATCATGGAGATCTAAAAATTATAGGAAACAGCACACCGCGTTTTCAATTTGGGTTAGATCTTAGCATGGATTATAAAGGATTTGACTTCAGAGCATTTTTCCAGGGTGTCATGAAAAGAGATTACTTCCAAAATAGCTGGTTCTTCTGGGGATCAGGTAGTGGAGTCTATGGCTCTACATGCCAGATTGGACATCTAGATTACTTTAGAAACGATCCAGACCATCCGTTAGGATTAAATCTGAACTCTTATTTTCCACGACCGGATTTTAGTTCAGAAAAAAACCATCAGGTTCAAACAGCCTATCTCCAAAATGCAGCATATATTCGTCTGAAAAATCTACAACTGGGATATACATTCCCTCAAAGATTAACAGAAAAATTCGCTGTATCTAAATTAAGAATCTTCGTGTCTGGAGAAAACTTATGGACAGGAACATCTCTATTTGAGAATTTTGATCCTGAAACAATTGATGGAGGATGGGGTGGTAACGTATATCCATTATCCAGAGTATTTTCTTTAGGACTAAGTGTCAACTTTTAAAATGTAGAATATGAGAAACATTATAAGAACTGTAATTATAGGAGTTTGTGGATTAACATTTAGTTGCTGCAATGATTTTTTAGATAGAGAGCCAATCTCAAATATAACTCCAGATGTATATTTAACGGAAGAAACTCAATTGGCTTCATACGCCAATGGCATGTACGCAGACATATTACCTTCCAACAGCAGCACAAGTTTTGGAATTTTTGGAATAGACGAACATACAGATAATATGGCTGGTGAATCATATTCCAATAAATATGTTCCTGGTCAATGGAAAGTTGGTCAGTCTGGGGGAGAATGGTCTTTCGATATTATTTACCGATGTAACTATTTTTTAGAAAGAGTCATTCCATTATGGAAAGATAACGCTTTGATGGGAGCTGAAGAAAATATCAAGCATTACATTGGTGAGATATATTTTTTCAGAGCTTATGAATATTTCAACAAATTACAAAAGTTGGGAGACTTTCCTATTATAACAACTACAATGCCTGATCAAATGGAGCCATTGGTTGCAGCAAGCAAACGCATGCCTCGAAACGAAGTAGCCCGATTCATTATACAAGATTTGGATTCAGCAATAGTATTGATGAAGGATATAGATCCGGACGGACATAAAAACAGATTATCCAAGAAATGTGCCCAACTTTTAAAATCAAGAGTAGCCTTATTTGAAGGAACCTGGTTAAAGTATTTCAAGGGTACAGCATTCGTTCCCAATGGAGAAGGATGGCCTGGAAAATCCAAAGAATACAATGCAAACTATCAATATCCATCCGGTGACATAGATAGTGAAATCAACTACTTTCTTGAACAGGCCAAGAATGCGGCATATGAAGTAGCGGAAAATATAACATTGACAGAAAACAATGGTATTTTCAGACAATCCTTGTCTGATCCTGTAAATCCTTATTTTGATATGTTCAGTGCTGAAGATATGTCAGGTTATGATGAGGTGTTATTATGGAGAAAATATGATAAAGGTTTAGGCATAACTCATGCTGTAAATCAATTTGCTTCACGTGGGAATGCAGGAGTCGGATTAACAAGAGGCATGATCAATACCTTTTTAATGGAAGATGGAACACCATTCTATACATCAAGTAATTATTCAGGAGATGAAACAATTGCAGACGTTAAGAAAAACCGAGATGGACGATTGAATCTGTTCTTAAAAGTGCCCGGCCAAACGAACCTATTAATCCTCTCCAGTGAGGGAACGCATGGAGCTATCATAGAACCTGTTCCAGACATAACAACAGGAGGTGCTGGCTGGACCTACTCAACCGGCTATACAATAAGTAAAGGATTAAATTTTGATCAAAAACATTGTGGCAATTTCCTGTCTTACACAGGAAGTATTACTTTCCGGGGAGTAGAAGCCTTACTGAATTATATGGAAGCCTGCTATGAATTAACAGGACAATTAGATGACAATGCAAAACATTACTGGAGACTTATCCGAGAAAGAGCTCACTGTGATATTGATTACGAAAAGACAATTGCACTTACTGATATGTCAGAAGAAGCCAAATGGAACTGGGGAGCATATTCCAAAGGAGAACTTGTAGATCCGACTTTATACAATATCCGTAGAGAACGTTGCTGCGAACTCATGGCTGAAGGATTACGCTATATGGATTTGTGCAGATGGAGAGCGATGGATCAAATGATAAATCAAAGCTACCATATTGAAGGATTCAAACTCTGGGGATCTATGCAGAATTGGTATATCGATGAAAATACAGGAGAGTCCATTCTTATTTATGGTCTTGACAACCCGGAATCAAACGTATCTTCTCCGGAAAGAAGCCTTTACTTACGTCCATATGAGAAGTCATCCAAATCCCTGGCATTAGATGGTTATCGTTGGGCTATGGCACATTATTTATCTCCCATAGCAATCCAACATTTCTTAATAACATCAAATAATAATGACGTGGAGACCTCCCCTATCTATCAGAATCCGGGATGGCCGGTTGTTCCTAACGAAGGAGCTTTATACTAAAATTCCATAAATATCTAACTAAAGGTTATCTCAAATGTAAAAGTTTGAGATAACCTCTTTTAAACGATTGGCATCATGAACAAAATCATATTAAACCTAATCTTATTTTTGTTTCCATTTACACTCTTTGCTCAAGCAGAAAGAATTATATCCTTAGCCGGACAATGGTATTTTAAGATTGATTCGCTTGCCGTCGGAGAGCAGGAACACTGGGAAAGAAAAACATTTACGGAGTCTATTCATTTACCAGGCTCCACAGATGAAGCAGGAATTGGAAACACAATACCAATCTTCAAATCCATTTTAGGATGTGATCGTTTCTCTGATTACCCGGAAGAGGCTGATTTTGGAATGGTAACCAGAAAGCATAAATATATTGGAAAAGTATGGTATCAAAAAGATTTCAATATAGATCATAACTTTGAAGGCGAATATACATTACTGCTGGAAAGAGTCATGTGGCAAAGTAAAGTCTGGATAGACGGCCGTTTAGTCAGTGATCCTGTTGACTATTTATCATCGCCGCATCAACATCATTTAGGCCCTTTATCGAAAGGTAAACATCGTCTGACCATTCTGGTTGATAATAGTGAAATATATCCAATTGGAGTTTTAGGGCATTCCTATTGCCCACACATGCAGACTCAATGGAATGGAATTGTCGGAAAAATAGAAATCCAACAAGTTGGTACATTAAACCTCAAGCAGGCTGACGTTTTTCCTTCTTTTGCAGAAAGAAAAATCGGCCTGCAATTAAGCATGGAAAACAAACGTGAAAAGAATACCCCTATAAAGCTTTCTTTTACAGTTCTGGACAAGCAAACCAATGAGATCATCCTCAAGTCTCAAAAGAAGAAAACCCTGGCACCCGGAAACGAGATTCTTTCTTTGGAATTACCGATAAAGGATCCGAAGCCATGGAACGAGTTTACTCCAAACTTATATCAATTGAAAATCGAATGGAAAACAAATGGTATCTCATTTTCCAGACTGATAGATTTCGGATTCAGAGATTTAGGTATAAAAGATAAACATTTCACTATCAATGGGGAGAAGATTCTATATCGAAATAACCACGAAGGAATGTTCTTTGCTCAAACGGGTTATCCTGCTACGGATGTAGCATACTGGAAAAATATCTGGGAACTATATAAGAAGCATGGCTTCAATGCTGTCCGCTTCCATTCTTCATGTCCTCCGGAAGCTGCATTCATTGCTGCCGATGAAGTAGGATTATATATGCAGGTTGAGTTTTTCTGGAAAGATGGCTGGATGGGCTGGAAAGATCTTATAGGAGGTAACGATGCTCGCTTGAATCAATTCGCCATTGATGAAGTGAAACAGGCTCTACTGTCGTATGGCAATCATCCTTCTATGATGCTGGTTTCTTTCGGAAACGAACTGGGTGGAAATTTCGATTGGATGGGAGAACAAATTGCCGAATTTAAAAAGAAAGACAACCGGCATTTTTATGCTGCAGGAATTGCCCATAACATAACTCTCAGTGATGACTTTGTAGAATATGGAGGAAGACACCAGGCGCAAAATCAGCCTGGGACAGACTGGAACTACACATATAATTATACAGTACCCGAAGCTCATAATTATGATTCAGATTTCAGGCGAAAAAATCTTCCGGAATTTACACATGAAACAGGACAATATATTGTCCACCCATTATGGAGTGAAATTGATAAATATAAAGGTGTTTTAGATCCTCTTAATCTTAAATATTATCGCTCACTGGCAGAAAAGAACGGCATCGCAAATATGGACGAAGAATTACAGCGCGCTTCTGGACAGATAAACAAAAACCTTTATAAAGCAGAAATTGAAGCAACATTACGCACTCCTGAAAGTGCAGGATACAGTCTGCTAAGTATGGTTGATTATCCGGGACAGGGAGAAGCCTTAGTCGGCTGGGTCAATCCTTTTTATGAGAATAAGAATTTTATGACACCCGAAGAATTCTCTATGTTTGGAACTCATACTGTCCCCCTGCTGCGTTTCCCCAAATATGTATGGGAAGATGGTGAGATCCTTAACGGGGATATAGAAATCGTCAACTACGGAGAGAAATCATTACAATCAGAAATTTTATACCAGATTGAAGAAGAAGGGAAGATTGTCTATTCAGGAAAATTCCCATCCATCTTAATTCCGCAAGGAAAAACAACCTCTATTGGTCAACTTCAATATACTGTCAACAGTGGATCTTTTGGGAAAAAACTCGAAATCCAAATAAGCATAAAAGATACATCTTACAAGAACCGATGGTCTATCTGGGTTTTTCCAAAGAACAGTCAGGAAAGAATGCCAGAAAAAGTTCTTTTAACCAAATCTTTGCAGGAAGCTATATCCCAATTACGCAACGGAGGAAAAGTTCTGTTATTGGCTGACCAACTGGGAGAAAAAAAGAATAAAATATATTCTGCATTTGATCCTGTCTTCTGGTCAGCAACATGGTTTGTAGGTCAGGATACCGACGTAAGTGGTGCTTACATTAGAAATACGCATCCGGCATTGGCCTTATTTCCAACAGATGATGTATTAAACTGGCAATGGAAAGATATCTGTGCAGGAAGTCATGGGTTTATCTTAAATGATTTGGCTAAAGAATATTATCCAATCGTTCAACCCGTCAACGATTTCCATCACGGAAATAAATTAGGTACTATCTTTGAGTTTAAAACCAAAGAAGGAGGGAAATTACTGGTTTGTGGATATAATTTAGTTGACTCCTTAGACAAAAGACCTGCAGCCAAGCAACTAAGAGAGTCACTTATTTCGTATACAGAATCAGATCTATTTAATCCAACCTATGAGATAGAATATTCATGGCTTGAAAAAAATCTGAAAGACTATTCTTTTGAAAATGAAAAAGAAAAATCATCCATGAATGCTTTACTTTATGTTCTTTGCGGGGAAAAACATGAAAGTGCATCCATGATTCCATGGAATAAAGATCAGGACAAAGTTCTGGTCAATGAAAATGATTTTGATTACCATGTTGATTGCGAAGGAGTATGGTCCGGTAATGAAGGATCCTACTGGGTTGGGAAACAGATAGATATAAAAGTAAAAGTACAATCTCCCAAGTTATTGGAATTAAAATTATGTCTAAGCGATCCGAATGACTCCGGGCGTACAGGAGTAATTACCTGTGAAGATATGCCGCCTGTTGAACTGAAAAAGCACGAAGCAGAGACATGGGTTTCAATACCTGTCACTCGCGAAAATTGTTTAGACGGAGAATTAAGAATTTCTATCCAATGTAAAAGTGGCCCCAACTTAATGATAAGAAAATGCGTAATCGTTCCTAAAAAATAACCAAAAGCATTTCTGACATAACGTCTATATCTTCTCCAAAAATCGCTATGGCTCTCAAAACACCATAGCGATTTTTTATAACATTCTAGAAAAAGCGAAGCAGGGCCTAATACATTTTATTACCATTTAGCGTTTTCTACTTTCATTTTGAACAATATTTCCCCGATACCATAACAGGTATTCTGTTTATATCTGCCAGTCTGGAAGAAAATATACAGCTTTCGTGTATACATATACACAATATCTGTACTTTTATTCCGGCATTATGCACTTCTGAGACGAATAAAAACAAAAAAATGCGGAAAGAAAAAATCTTTTTACCGAATCAAAATGGTAAAAACGCCGAAACAGATAAGCACAAATGACTATTCGTTTTCTGAAAATGGCTTTCTAAAGCATTTCAAGGAGCTGGAAGAAATAGTAACAGAGACTTTTCCAAGAGGTCAGAAGGATAACAAATACAGCCTATAACCAACAGCAGAAAAGCAAAAGAAGGAAAACAAGAACTGTAATAAAGCATAATGAGACTCTATATATCTTTCCGTTCTCCTGAATCCTTCTGAGAATCGCATTTTTACAATCAGCATGTACAAGAGTACAAAACATGAAACTCTCAGTTACTCAAAATATCAAAAAGACAAAATCTGAATAGTATTAACAAAATGTCAGAATAAAAACATCATAACAATTCACAAGAAGATCCAGGATACAAGATTAATCACAAGATTTATATTGAAAAGAAACTGCTTCTAAAAAAAACATTAACTTTGCCACGTCAAAACAGTAACAACATAACAATTTATATTGTTAGTTTATGCTGTATTCACACCTTTTACAACAATAAACTATGAATATGAAAACAAAGACACCCGCCATCTTCATCGGCATTCTATTTTTAACCGGATGCCAGAACCTTAAAGAAGTAGACACAACCGTATATATGGATCCCAGCCGTCCCGTGGAAGAACGCGTGGAAGCATTGCTGGAGCAAATGACCCTGGAAGAAAAAATCGGCCAGATGGATATGGTTTCCGAATGGGATCAGGACAGCATCATGAAAGCCGGATATTACGATTTCGGCGCATGGATTGCAGGGCAGGAGCCCGAAGCAGCCAATCTCCTTCAGTCGTTCTCGGAGAAAACCCGCCTGAAGATCCCCTATCTGATCGGCATGGACGCCGCACACGGATACGCCACCCTGCAGGGAAGAACCGTCTATCCCACATCGGTCAGCATGGCAGCCACTTTCAACCGCAGCCTTACGGAACAGGCTGCCCGGAAGGCTGCCGCCGAAATACGGTCGGCCGGAACCCACTGGACCTTCGCCCCCTGTGTGGACATTGTCTGCGATGCACGCTGGGGACGCACCGGAGAGACCTACGGCGAAGATCCTTTCCTGGCCTCCGAAATGGTGCGCGCAGCTGTGAAAGGCCTGCAGGACAACCCCGATCCCGCGAAAAGAGTGGCGGCATCGGTGAAGCATCTGGCAGCAGGAGGAGTATCTGCCGGAGGGGTGAACCACGCTTCTGCAGAAATTTCCGAACGCTTTCTGCGCTCATACATCCTTCCTCCCTTCAAGGCTGCCGTCGAAGCGGGCTGCATGACCATCATGCCCGGACACAATGACATCGGGGGTATCCCCTGCCATGCCTCGCGCTGGCTGCTCACCGACGTGGTGAAGGGGGAATTCGGCTTCGGGGGATTCTTCATCAGCGACATGATGGACATGGACAACCTCACAAGTCTGCACTTCACCGCCGAGAACCAGTCGCAGGCGCTGGAGAAAAGCATCAATGCCGGAATGGACATGCACATGTATTCGCCCGACAGCCTTCAGTTTGCCGTTCCCGTAAGGCAGCTGGTCAGGGAGGGAAAGATCCCCATGAGCCGCATAGACGATGCCGTAAGGCGCATCCTGAAGGTGAAGTTCAGCCTGGGGCTGTTTGAAAACCGCTATACGGATCCGGCAGCAGACAAGTATGCCACGCCCGATAGCCGCAGGACGGCGCTCGAGGCGGCCCGCGAATGTGTGGTCCTGCTCAAGAACGAGGGGAATCTCCTGCCGCTGGACACCACGAAATACCGGCGGATCCTCGTGACCGGCCCCAATGCGGACAACCAGGCCATCCTGGGCGACTGGTCGTTCACCCAGCCGGACAGCTGTGTGGTGACCGTGCTCGAGGGAATGCGCAGGACGGCGGGAGGCACGAAGATCGCGTTCTGCAACAGCGGAAAGATCAAGCCGGAACCGGCACTGGAACGGACCAATACCACCGATCCGGCCCTGCAGCGGAAAATCCTGGAAAAAGGCGGGGGAATCTCCGACTTCAGCATACGCGAGGCCGTGCGCATGGCAGCGGCGTGTGACCTGACGGTCGTCGTGATCGGCGGCTACGGCATCCGCTCCGACTGGGGACTGAGAACGTACGGGGAATCGGCGGACCGTCCTTCGGTGGACTTCTACGGACGGCAGACGGAACTGGTGCGGGCGCTCGTGGAAACGGGCAGGCCGGTAGTGGCTGTCATCGTCAACGGGAAACCGCTCAACAACGAATGGATCACCGCCCACGTGCCGGCCATCATCGACGCGTGGGAACCGGGTATGTACGGCGGACAGGCCGTGGCGGAGATCCTCTTCGGCAAGGTGAATCCTTCGGGAAAGATGCCGGTGACCGTGCCCAGACATGCAGGACAGATCCCGATGTATTATTATCAGGCGGCGTCCAGATACTGGACAGGCTACGGGCTGGGAAGCTCGCGCGAGGACGACAGGCCCGCTTTCTGCTTCGGACACGGACTGAGCTACACCTCGTTTGAATACAGCGACCTGAAGGCGGACCCGGTGTGTCCGGCCACGGGAAGCATCCGGCTTTCCTTCCGGCTGAAGAACACGGGCCGCATGACGGGCAAGGAGGTGCCGATGGTCTTCGTACGCGACTGTGTGTCGAGTGTCGTCACACCGGTGAATCTGCTGAAGGAGTTTACCAAGGTGGAGCTCAGACCGGGCGAAGAGCGCGTCATCGAGTTCCGGATTCCGGCGGAAAGACTGGGGCTGTGGAACGAGGACATGAAGTATGTGACGGAGCCGGGAGAGTTCGTCCTCTCGGTGGGACGCTCGGTGGAGGATATCCGGCTGAAAACAACCGTACGCGTCCTGCAGACTGAATGATCGCATTTTTTATCTTTAAACTGAATATCACATGAGGCAGATTCTGATTTTTTGTTTCCTGCTGGTCTTTCCGGCCGTAATCCGGGCGGAGAAGACCCTGAAAGTGGCCTGCGTGGGCAACAGCATCACTTATGGTGCGGGCATTGCAGGCAGAGAGAACAATTCGTATCCGGCGCAGCTGCAGCAGCTGCTGGGCGAGGGATACCGGGTGGAGAACTTCGGACATAACGGGGCCACGGCGGCCTCGTGGGGGGATTATCCTTACACGGACATGCCCGAATTTGAACGGTCGAAGGAGTTTGCACCCGACATCGTACTCCTGAAACTAGGCACCAACGACACCAAGCCGCAGAACTGGCGCGGGGCAGAGCCGTTTGCCGCCGAACTGGGACGGCTGGCGGACACTTACCGCAACCTGCCTTCGCATCCACAGGTGATCGTGCTCACGCCCGTACGCTGCTTCCTGACCGAGGAGGGAACCATCAGCCCGCAAAAGATCGCCGGCGAAGTGAGACCGGCCGTGGAAAGGCTGGCCTGCGAGCGTGGACTGGGTATCATCAACCTGTTCAACCTGTTCGGCGACCGATGGGACGCTACGCTCATGCCCGACCGCCTGCATCCTTCGGCCATCGGTGCAGGGATGATCGCACGCAAGGTGGGCGATTACCTGCTCGCCGGGAAAAAGGGACGGAAGCCTTCGTTCGTGCCGGAAGGGGCTACGGCTTTCTGTTTCCACGGATTCCGGGGATATGACTTCCGCTCGGAAGGGACGGACTGCAAGGTGGTCTGCCCGGCACGGGAAGCGGAAGGAAGGCCCTGGGTGTGGCGCGCACGTTTCTGGGGGCATGAGCCACAGACGGACATCGACCTGCTGGAAAAAGGATTCCACATCGTCTACTGCGACGTAGCCGACCTCTACGGATCGGACAAGGCGACGGAGCGCTGGGACAGGTTCTACCGTTATCTGAGGAAACACGGATTTCATCGCAAGGCGGTGCTCGAGGGCATGAGCCGCGGGGGACTGATCGTCTACAACTGGGCGGCGAAGAACCCGGACAAAGTGGCGTGCATCTATGCGGATGCACCGGTGATGGACATTACCAGCTGGCCGATGGGAAAGGGCACTTCCGAAGGCTCGGCAGAAGATACGCGCCGGATGATGGAGGTGTACGGCTTCGGCAGCGAACAGGAAGCGGCGGAATGGAAGGGTAATCCGCTGGATCATGCCGGACGAATAGCACGCGCGGGCATCCCGGTCTTGCACGTGGTAGGCGATGCGGACACCGTGGTACCCGTAGCAGAGAATACGGCTGTCTTCGAAGCGGAAATGAAACGGCTGGGAGCGCTCGTCAAAGTGATCCACAAGCCGGGAATCGGCCATCATCCGCACTCGCTCAACAATCCGGAACCGATCGTGAAGTTTATTCTTCAGGCTACGGGACGCTACGGGAATCCGTGTACGCAGGCGGTACCGGGCAACGAGTTCCGCTCGGCAGCCGGATGGAAAGAGGGCAGCGAATGGCATACCGTGGAACGCGACATCGAGGAATCGCTGCAGGGACGGCAGCTGAAACTGCTCCTGCTGGGAAATTCCATCACACAGGGATGGGGCGGACAGCGCAAACTGGTCACCTGGAAACCGGGAAAGGCGGCGATGGACCGGGTGCTGGGCGAAGGCTGCTGGGAATCGGCCGGTATCTCGGGCGACCGCACGCAGAATCTGCTGTGGCGCATCCGGAACGGGAACTACAACTGCTGCCGGCCGGAATATGTAGTGGTGGCCATCGGCATCAACAACCTCGTTGTGGGAGGTGACTCGGCGGATGAAACGGCTGAGGGAATCGTAGCGGTCACCGAAGAGGCGTGCCGGCAGTTTCCCGACTCAAAGATCATTCTGCTGGGACTGTTCCCTTCCGGAAAGGAGAAGGACAGCGGAGTGCGCCGGCAGTGTGACCGGATTCACGAGGTGCTTGCCGCCCGGAAGTTCGGCAAGAAGGTGACGTACGTGAATCCTTCGCAGTGGTTCCTCGATAATCAGGGGACAATCCGCGAGGGACTGTATATCGGCGACTATATCCATCTCACGGAAAAAGGATATGAATGTGTGGCTGAACATCTGAAGGAACTGATCCGGTAACGTCTGCAGGAATATGAAGAAGATCGTAAAAGTATGGATGCTGGCTGTTCTGCTGGGCGGAACAGCTGCAGACCTGTGCGCACAGACGGTATGGCATGATCCGGCAGCAAAAAGGCCGCAGTCTGCCCAAAGAATGCAGACGGCAACGGACGGATCACAGACGGCTACGGAAAGATACATCCGTTTCATTACAAACGCGCCTTCGGTAGAGATCCGGTATCAGATGGCAGGCGCAGGAGGGGTCCGTCCCTGCAGGGCAGCTGCCGGAGCCGGTGGAATGGATCTGTATACGACCGACTGCAACGGACAGCAGCAACGGTGCGAAGGGGTCTGCCAGTCCGGCGACACACTGCGCTGGATTTCCCGGGAGCTGACGTATCACAATACGCATCAGGAGGGGAATGAGTTCACGCTGTTTCTTCCACCCGGCAACAATGTCCGGTGGATGCAGATCGGCGTACCCGAAGGAAGCCGCTTCAGTTTTCTGCGCCCTTCTGCCGAAAGGCCGGTTGTCATCTGCAGTCCGTCCGCAACGCTGGGCGCCTGCGCTTCGCGGCCGGGAATGGCATGGACAAATATCCTGCAGCGCCGGCTTGACATGCCGGTGATTTGCATGGATAACTCCGGAAACGGAGAGGCCGGTGAGAATTGCTTCGCACAGATGGCGGAGACGGATGCGGCTGTGTTTGTCATCGACTGCAAACCAGGAAGGAACGGAAAGGAAACAGAAGAGTTCCGTAAATGGCTGGAGAAGGGGATCCGGACGATCCGCACCCGAAGCAAGGCTCCGATTCTGCTGGTAACGCACGACTGCATGGGGTGCCGGAATTCCCGGACCGGAGCAAAGGATCTCCGGCAGGCCGGCCGGGAAGTGCAGGCGGTCTGCGAAGCAATGAGGAAGGAAACGGAAAACCTCTTCTGCCTGACAGTCCGGAAACCGGAAGCATCAACAAACAGAATCTCTGCAACAGACCGAAGCATGGAGCAGTGTGCCGATATCTGTTATCAGAAGATTGCAGAACTTCTGTTTCCGGAACTCGGATCGCTGTCGTTCACTCCCTGCCGCCAGCACCGCGATTCATACACGTACCGGTGGACGGACCGGCACGAGGAGATCCTGGAATATAATGCGAAGGTGAAACCGGAGATCGTCATGCTCGGCAATTCCATCACGCACTTCTGGGGCGGACTGCCTTTCGAGAAGCGGAGAGTGGCCGATGACATCTGGCAGGAACTCTTCAAAGGCAGGAGAACTGTCAATCTGGGCTACGGATGGGATCGCATCGAAAACATCCAGTGGCGCATCCTGCATGGCGAACTGGACGGCTACCACGCACAGAAAATCTTCATGATGCTGGGAACGAACAACCTGGACATCAATACGGACGAGGAAATCGTCAGGGGTATCCGGGAAACAGTCTGTCTGATTGCCGGAAAGCAGCCTCAGGCGCAGCTTTATGTCGTCAGGATTCTGCCGCGCCGGGACCGGGAAGACAGACTCCGTTCGCTGAACGACCGGCTGGAACGGGCACTCGCGGATCTTCCCCGGGTACAGGTGATTGATCTGTCGGAAGCACTTACCGGAAAGAACGGAAAGATCAGAGAAGAACTGTTCTCCGACGGCCTTCATCCCAACCACGAGGGATACAGAATCATCGCCGGACATCTGAAACCGTTTCTTGAATAAAAAAGATACAGGCCTGTTACTCTTCCGGATGGCGCGAGAAGGAATAAGGCAGATCATTCTCCAGAATGCCGCGGGACAGATTGGGCGTCGCACTCATCTCACATTCAATACGGCCTCCCTGCTGCAGGACGGCATGTTCCAGATAGTTTGCGGTATGCTCTTTCCCATTGACAATCATCCTGTTGAGGTAATAATTTGCGGGACTATTGTCGGGAGCGGCAATTTCCATCACATTCCCGTTTTCAAAATGAAGGAGAGCCTTCCTGAACAGCGGTGCCCCCAGAACATACTGATCTGTTCCCGGACATACCGGATAGAAGCCCAGCGCCGAGAATACATACCAGGCAGAAGTCTGTCCGTTGTCTTCATCCCCGCAATAGCCGTCGGAAGCAGGTGTGTAAAGACGATCCATCACCTGACGCAGCCAATATTGCGCCTTCCAGGGCTGGCCGGCATAATCATACAGGTAGATCATGTGCTGGATGGGCTGGTTGCCATGAGCATAATTCCCCATGTTCATCACGGTCATCTCCCGGATTTCATGGATCACCTGCCCATAGTAACTGTCATCAAACAAGGGCGGGACATGAAACACCGAATCAAGCATCTGCACGAAACTGTCTTTTCCACCCATCAGACTGATCAGTCCCTGCGGATCATGGAACACAGACCAGGTGTAATGCCAGCTGTTACCCTCGGTAAAGGCATCTCCCCACTTCAGCGGAGAAAAGGGTTTCATGAACGTACCGTCCTGATTCCTGCCGCGCATCAGCCGGGTTTCGGGATCAAAGAGATTCCTGTAGTTCATCGCACGGCGTGCAAAGACCTCCAGTTCTTTCTCCGGACGGCCCAGCTTCCTGCCCAGCCGGTAAATGCACCAGTCATCGTAGGCATACTCCAGCGTACGGGCCGCATTCTCATTGATCTTCACATCATACGGGATATACCCCAGCCGGTTGTAGTATTCATAGCCCAGCCGTCCGGACGAGCTGACCGTGGGATGTGTCCCGCCGGCACCCGCCATCAGGCCGTTCCACAGTGTTTCCGTATCGTCCACGCAAATCCCTTTCAGGTATGCATCGGCCAGGACAGAAGCACTGTTGTTGCCCACCATGCAGTCACGATGGCCGGGACTGGACCACTCCGGGAAGAAACCGCTCTCGCGGTAAGCATTCAGAAATCCCTCCTGCATCTCCCGGCTGACGGAAGGATACATCAGGTTCAGCAGCGGAAAGAGACAGCGGAACGTATCCCACAGCCCGGTTCCGGTGTAATAATATCCCGACAGTACCTGCCCTGTCGTGGGACTATAATGCACGGTCTTTCCGCGGGCATCCACTTCATGGAACTTGTGAGGGAAAAGCAGCGAACGATACAGACAGGTGTAGAACGTGCGGTACTGATCCAGCGTTCCCCCTTCCACTTCCACGCGCCCCAGCACCTCGTTCCAGCGGTCCCGGCCCTGCTGCGCCAGCTCTTCCAGTCCGGCATCGCCCAGCTCCTTCAGATTCAGTTCCGCCTGTTCCGGACTGATGAAGGACGATGCCACCTGCACATGTACCTGCTCCCCCTTTGCCATACGGAAGCCCACCACGGCCCCCGCATGTCCGGCCGTCTGCTCCAGCACATTTTCCGTCAGCACGGAATCGGCAAAAGTCGCCCGGTACTCAAAAGGCCTGTCGAAGACCATGACAAAATAATTGCGGAAGCCGGCAGGCACTCCCCCGCTGTTACGGGTGGAATACCCCACCACCTTGTTCTCTCCGGGAATGATCCGGACCGACGATCCCCTGTCGAAAGCATCCACCACGACATACGCCTGCTCCGTCTCCGGGAAGGTGAAGCGGAACAAGGCCGCCCGCTCCGTGGGAGCCATTTCCGCCACGACATCATGTTCGGCCAGGTATACCTTATAATAGTAAGGACGCGACGTCTCGCCCTTGTGCGAGAACCAGCTGGCCCGCCTGTCCTCATCGAACTCCGGACTGCCCGTCACCGGCATCAGCGAGAACTGGCCGAAGTCATTGATCCAGGGACTGGGCTGGTGCGTCTGCTTGAATCCCCGGATCCGGTTTGCCGTATACGTGTACTGCCATCCGTCTCCCATCTTCCCCGTCTGGGGAGTCCAGAAATTCATCCCCCAGGGCAGGGCGGTCACCGGATAAGTGTTTCCGGCCGACAGCTCAAAGGACGACTGCGTCCCCATCAGCGGATTCACGTACTGTGTGAAATCCCTTTCCGCCGCCCGGAGCCCCAGCAGCCCGAGCAGCGCTGCGAAAGTCATGACCAGCCTGTTCATACCCCCTCCGTCTCCTTTCCGTTCCACTTCTCCGGACGGTCGGACATCACGAACTCCAGCACCCCGCCGGCCATCAGTTCCTCATGCGTGAAGAACGGGCCTTCCAGCGGCCTGCCATTCAGCGTCGCCGAACGGATATACTTGTTTTTCTCCGAATTGTTCTTCGCACGGATGACGAAAGTCTTTCCCCCTTCCAGGCGGAGAGTCACCTCATCGAAGAGCGGACGCCCGATGGAATACACCGGCCGGCCGGGACACACCTGATAAAAGCCCATGGCGTTCATCACATACCAGGCCGACATCTGTCCGCAGTCCTCATTGCCCGACAGCCCGTCGGGAGCGTCCGAATAGAGCGTGCGGAGCACCTGGTCCACCAGCTCCTGCGTACGCCAGGGCACCCCGGCATAGTTATACAGATGCGTGATGTGGTGGCTCGGCTCGTTGCCGTGGGCATACTGCCCGATCAGCCCCGATATATCGGCCGACACCTGATCCCCCTCCAGCCGCGGATCGGCCGTGAAGAGCGAATCCAGCCTCCGGACAAAGCGTTCGCGTCCGCCCATCAGCTCCATCAGCCCCTCCGGATCGTGGGGAACAAACCAGCTCCACTGCCAGGCATTCCCCTCGCAATAGTCATCGTTCCGGTGATCCGACGCATACGGATTGAAAGGCTCGCGCCATTTGCCGCCGGAGTCCAGCCCCCGCATGAAGCCCGTGGACGGATCGTAATAATTGCGGTAACCCTGCGCAAAGGCCTCATACCTGCGGGCATTGGCCGTGTCGCCCAGTTCGCGGGCCAGCAGGGCGATGCACCAGTCGTCGTAGGCATACTCCAGCGCCTTGGCCACGGCCTCCTTGTCCCGGTCGCAGGGCACATAGCCCACGGCATTCTTCCAGTAGCGTGCCCGCGGCATGACGTAAGGAATCATCCAGTCCGGACAGCGGATGCCCGTCGTGTCGTACTCGGCAGCGCGGAGAGCCGCCCGGTAAGCCTTCCGCACGTCGAAGCTGCGGCAGCCCTTCGCCCAGGCATCGGCCACGAGCGAAACGGCATGATAGCCGATCATCGTCCCCGTATAGTTTGACGCCATGTCCCACTTGGGATAGATGCCCCCTTCCTCACTCTTGGCGATGAGCGAGCGGATCATCTCCGCGTTGAGCTCCGGCCGGAGGATGGTCAGCAGGGGATGCAGGGCGCGGAAGGTGTCCCACAGGGAGAAGATGGTGTAGTACGTCTCTCCCTCCTTCGTCCGGCGGATATTGTGATCCATCCCCAGATAGCGGCCGTCCACGTCCGAAAAGACAGTGGGGGCAATCAGGGCATGATACAGCCCCGTGTAGAACACCCTGCGCCGGACGGGATCGGCCGTGCGGACCTCAATGCGCGAAAGCTCGCGGTTCCACGCCGCGGCAGCCGCCCTGCGCACCCCGTCGAAATCCCATCCGGGAATCTCCTGCTCCACGTTGGCGCGGGCTCCCTCCATGTCCACGGCCGACAGGCCCGTCTTCACCATCACCTGTTCGCCCTCGGCCAGCGGGGCAAAGCGCAGCAGGGCTTTCATGCGGGGCCGGGGGGAGGCTCCGGATGAAGGGGGCAGGGTGTCGTTCACCAGCCGGAAGGTGAAGGGACGCGAAAAGACCATGTAGAAGCACACAGGCTGGTCGGGCGCCCAGTAGGCCGTGCGCTTGCGTCCGCGCAGGGTGGAGTCGTTCACCTGCTCGATCAGCATGTCGCGGTTGGTCTGCCGCTGCAGGCTGTAGTCCAGATCGAGGATCATCCCTGCACCGGATGTGGCGGGATAGGTGTAGCGGTGGATAGCTGCACGGCAAGTAGCCGTCAGCTCCGCACGGACACCATAACGGGAGAGGTAAACGGAATAATATCCCGGCACAGCCACCTCATCATCATGTGAAAACGACGAACAATAAGGCATCTGCTGCCCAGTCGGTTCCTCTGTTCCGATACACTGTTCTCCCACTGTGGGCATCAGCAGCACATCACCATAATCACAGCATCCGGTTCCGCTCAGACGATTATGCGAAAAACCATTGATTGTAGAATCGTTGTAATAGTAGCCCGAACAGGAATCCCATCCGTCCAGGCGAGTATCCGGCCCGGGCTGGACCATACCGTGAGGCACAACAGGCCCCGGAAAGGTATGTCCGTGTCCTCCTGTCCCGATCAGCGGATTAACAAATTGCGTATAGTCCGTGCCGGCTATTTCTCTTTCCGAACACGATGTGGCCGAAACGAGCAGAACGGCCATCGTTAGCCGGCTTCCCAGCCTGAAAATCTTTCTCCATGGGTGTGATTTCATTGTCTTGTTGATTGGTGGATTAAAAAACTCTTTAATTTCTTTCTCAAGACACTAATCTCCCGAAATTCGAATGCCACAAAACAGGTCTTCAAAGAAGCAGTCTCTGAGCAACCGGTCTTCAAGAAACGACCTCCGTACCATCATTTCCGTGTAAGAATTCCCTGTCCCAGACTCCGGGTAACCTCACTCATGATCTGTTCATTTCCCCTGATGAAAGAGAGAATAGTGTCATATGCGCAAAATTACAAAAATCTGTTGCCCAGCCAAGAAGAATCATATCAAAAAAACACTCCTTTTCCAACGAGTTTAAAAGACAATTTCCTTCCATTTTCACCTTTTTCGTGCACAGAAAGAGATAAAATGTGCAAAGAGCATGCATTTATTTGCCCGAATATTTGTTTAGAAGAAGAAATATTTATTCCTTTGCAGCGGAATATAAACATTTTTACTCTATTTATAAACTTTAAAATTTAGAATTATGTCTGAAATCGCATCAAAAGTACAGAAAATTATTGTTGATAAGTTGGGCGTAGAAGAATCAGAAGTAACTCCGGCAGCTAGCTTCACTAACGACCTGGGTGCTGACTCTTTGGATACAGTTGAACTGATTATGGAATTCGAAAAAGAATTCGGTATCTCTATTCCTGATGATCAGGCAGAAAAGATCCAGACTGTAGGCGACGCCATCTCTTACATTGAGGCTAACGCAAAATAATTAATTCTACCTCTTTATGGAATTAAAAAGAGTAGTAGTAACAGGTCTTGGTGCGTTGACCCCTGTTGGTAACAATGTTTCAGATTTCTGGAACAACCTGATCAACGGAGTAAGCGGAGCAGGACCTATTACTCATTTTGACGCATCCAAGTTCAAGACTCAGTTTGCCTGCGAAGTGAAAAACTTCAACCCGACCGATTTCATCGACCGGAAAGAAGCTCGCAAAATGGATCTTTATACACAATATGCTATTACTGCTGCCAAAGAAGCTGTAGCAGACGCTGGCATTGATGTGGAAAAAGAAGACTTGAACAAAATCGGTGTGATCTTCGGAGTAGGTATCGGCGGTATCCACACTTTCGAAGAAGAAGTAATGAATTACGCACAGACCAAAGACACAATCGGTCCGCGTTTCAATCCGTTCTTCATTCCGAAGATGATTGCCGACATTGCATCCGGACAAATCTCTATGATTTACGGATTCCATGGTCCTAACTTTACCACCACCTCCGCTTGTGCTTCTTCTTCCAACGCGATTGCTGATGCATTCAATTATATCCGTCTGGGAAAAGCCAACATGATCGTTACCGGTGGTGCTGAAGCTGCTATCTTCCCTGCCGGAGTAGGAGGATTCAACGCGATGAATGCCCTCTCTACCCGCAACGACGATCCCACTCGTGCTTCACGTCCGTTCAGCGCAAGCCGTGACGGTTTCGTAATGGGTGAAGGAGCCGGATGTCTGATTCTGGAAGAACTGGAACACGCAAAAGCCCGTGGCGCAAAGATTTATGCCGAACTGGCCGGAACTGGTGCTTCTGCCGATGCTTATCATATCACAGCTTCTCATCCTGAAGGTCTGGGTGCGAAACTGGTGATGACCAATGCACTGGAAGATGCAGGTTTGCAGCCGGAAGATATCGACTATATCAATGTTCACGGTACATCTACCCCGGTAGGTGATATCTCAGAAGTGAAAGCTATCCAAGCTCTCTTCGGAGAACATGCCTATAAGCTGAACATCAGTTCTACCAAGTCAATGACCGGTCACTTGCTGGGTGCTGCCGGAGCTGTAGAAGCTATCGCCAGCGTATTATCTGTGAAGAACGACATTGTTCCTCCGACCATCAACCACGAAGAAGGAGATAACGATGAACAGATCGATTATAACCTTAACTTCACTTTCAATAAGGCACAGCACCGTACGGTTCGTGCTGCATTGAGCAACACCTTTGGTTTCGGTGGACACAATGCATGTGTAATCGTCAAAAAATACACTGAATAAACTGTGTTTAGCAATATAACAGATAAGATAAGACTCTTTTTCCGCAAGGACAAGGAGCCTTATCTTTGTTTTTACAGAATGCTGGGATTCTATCCGAGAAATATCGAGATCTACCAGCAGGCTCTGCTGCACAAGTCTTCATCGGTCAAGGAAAAAGGACGATTACTCAACAATGAACGTCTGGAATTTCTGGGCGATGCCATTCTGGATGCAGTAGTAGCAGATATTGTCTATAAGAAATTCGAAGGAAAGCGTGAGGGATTTCTCACCAATACCCGTTCCAAGATCGTACAGCGTGAAACGTTGAATCAGGTAGCTGTTCAGATCGGGCTGGATAAACTGATCAAGTTTACAACCCGTCAGTCGTCACACAACAGCTATATGTCCGGAAACGCATTTGAGGCACTGGTGGGCGCCATTTATCTGGACAGAGGATATGATGCCTGCAAGAAATTCATGGAGGAACGTATCATCGCCCAATACCTGAATATTGACAAGATCTCACGCAAAGAGGTCAACTTCAAGTCAAAACTGATCGAATGGAGCCAGAAGAACAAATTTGAAGTAGAATTCCGACTGACAGGCCAGTCCATAGACAGTGACTCGAATCCAATATTCGAAACACAAGTCATGGTCGAAAACATCCCTGCCGGGGAAGGAAAAGGTTACTCCAAAAAAGAATCGCAGCAACTGGCTGCTCAGGAGACCTTGAAGCAAATCAAAACGGATCCCAAATTCATCGATCAGATCTTTGCCGCTAAAGCACAGCGCGAGCAGGCACAGGAAACAGCTACAACTGAAGTACCTGAAGCATCTGTCTCCAACACACCGCTGACAGCGATAGCAACAGAAGAGGAAGTTATCCTTGAAAAGTTCGAAGACACCGAACGGATCATTTCCGAAGCCGAAGAGGCTGCTTTCAAAGACTGACCCCGTGTCTGTCTTCTCCGTAAAGGACAAGTGATGATTGAAAAACAGTATCAGTCATCACCTGTCCTTTCTTGTTTACATGAGAATTTCTTCCAATACAACATCCTCACCCAATGAATTATTCAGGAAATTCCGCACATTTTTAAAGGAAAGCAGATAAAAAGGTTTTCAGAAAGAACCATGATCTTTGCAAGTAAAAAGATCATGATTATGAAACAAGAAATTCAAAATTCCACCCCTCGGAAAGGGAATCCTTATATGGCATTCTTTTGGGGAATCCTCATTGTGCTTTTCCTAAACGGGCTGATTTTTCCAACACTTTCCGAACGTGCTATTATTAAAACGGACTATGGAACATTTATTAACATGGTAGACAGCGGCTACGTTAAAGATGTCATGATTAAAAGTGGACAAATCTATTTCACAGCTTCCGGAAAGAATAAGGAAACCATTACCTATCAAACTGGTGAGATTAATGATCCTCAACTGGTAGAAAGACTTCTAAAAGCCTCAAGCCCGAATGAAGACCAGAAAATAGCCTTCACACAAATTGTTCCTCAAGAAAATTCCCCCATACTCAACTTTCTGTTAATGTGGATTTTGCCGGGACTCATTTTCTACCTGATCTGGAGACAGGCCAGCAAAAGCATCCGGAGCCGTATGGGAACAAGTGGGAACTTTATGTCCTTTGGAAATGAACGCGCCAAAATCTATGCTGATTCAGACGTAAAAACCACCTTTGCCGATGTTGCCGGACAAGACGAAGCCAAAGAAACTCTTACTGAAATAGTCAATTTTCTGCATAACCCTTCCCGATATCTTGAAATCGGAGCATCTCTTCCTAAAGGAGCCTTACTCGTGGGGCCTCCGGGAACCGGGAAAACACTGATAGCCCGGGCGGTAGCCGGAGAAGCCAAAGTTCCCTTTTTCGCCATTTCCGGTTCTGAGTTTGTCCAGATGTTTGTAGGCATGGGAGCAGCAAAGGTTCGTGACCTATTCAGACAAGCCAACGAAAAAGCACCATGTATCATCTTTATTGATGAAATAGACGCAATCGGAAAAAGAAGGGATACAGGGATCGGTGGAAATGATGAACGTGAACAAACTTTAAACCAGTTACTGACTGAAATGGATGGATTCGACGGACGTAAAGGAGTTGTTATTCTGGCAGCAACCAACCGTCCTGAAAGCCTTGACAAGGCTTTATTGCGTCCCGGTCGCTTCGATCGCCGCATCCAGATGGAACTTCCTGATCTGGAAGGAAGAAAAGCGATACTCAGTGTACATCTCAACAAAGTCAAACACGAAGCTATTGATATGGACATAGTAGCCCGTGCAACAGCAGGATCATCCGGTGCCGAACTGGCAAACATAGTCAATGAAGCAGCTCTCCGGGCAGTACGCATGGGACGGACGAGAGTCACAACATCTGATCTGGAAGAGAGTGTAGAAACCGTCATTGCCGGAGCACAGAAGAAAAATAAAGTAATCTCGTCCAATGAAAAGAATATTATCGCTTACCATGAAATCGGACATGCCCTGACTGCCGCCATGCAAACCCATTCTGCTCCTGTGCATAAAATCACTATTATACCAAGAACCTCGGGAGCTCTCGGATATACAATGCAGGTAGAAGGAGAAGAACAAGTACTGCAAACCAAAGAAAACCTGTTCAACCGTATTGTGACCCTTACCGGAGGACGCGCTGCCGAAGAAATCGTTTTCAATACGATCACTACAGGTGCTTCCAATGATATTGAACAGGCCACCAGACTGGCACGAGCCATGGTCACCCGTTTCGGAATGAGTGAAAAATATGACATGATGGGACTTGAAACCGTCAACAGCGCTTATCTGGGAGGAGATACCTCATTAGCTTGTTCTGCAAAAACAGCTGCAGATATTGATCAGGAAGTACTCCGAATTATCCAAAGAGCCCATACCAAAGCTAAAGAAATCCTGTCGGCCAATCTTCTGATTCTAAACGAAGCTTCTACTTTCCTGCTTGAGAAAGAAACAATTACCGGAGAGGAGTTTATGAAAATAGTCAGAAAGCACTCTGAGAAAGTCTGACACAGGCCTGAGACCATCAGCTTTTCCGGAACTCTAAAGGAGTAACACCGGTATGTTGTCTGAAAAAACGGACAAACGACGATGCTGTCAGAAAATGAAGTTTCTCAGAAATTTCCTGAACAGGGAGGTCTGTGGTTCGAAGGTAAGATTTTGCCTGCGTAATCACAGCCTCCTGTATCCATTCCTGTACGGAATATCGGGTTACTGTTTTCACTGCTGCAGATAAATACTTGGGAGTGACACAAAGTTGCCCTGCATAAAATGCGACCCTCCGCTCCTCTTCAAAATGTTTCAATAACAAATCAAAGAAACGTCGGGTTAATGTTTCCTGCCGTGACAATTTCTGTTCCTTACTTTCCAATGCTGCCTGCTCAACCAAAGGAATTGCAATCAAAACCAGAGCCAGTGTCAAAGAATGCCTGATCTGAACCGACCGGCGATCATTCCCCGTATACCTTCCAATCAGGTTGTACAACCCTTCCATATCTTTCAAACGGTCTTCCGACAACGGTACACAAGGAGCCAGATCTGCCACTCTCAGCCATTCCCATTCAATCGGGACCGGCAGATGACGGATAAAATCCAAAGAAACAAGCAACATCTTCAAACTGGCATCAGGCGCAGACTCTATGCAGGTAAACAAGTATCTGGGCAAAACCACAAACATTTCTCCTGCTTTCAAGGCATATTCCTTATAATTTATCCGAAACCGAAAATATCCTTTGATGCATATTCCGAAAGCAAGGCCATCAAACAGCAACGACTGGCCCTGCAAATCAGGAGTATGAGTATCCGTTACATCCAAAAAAGCAAAACCATCTTCTGTCAGTTCACACAATTGTATCTGCTTTACTTCCATAAGACAACTTGCAAACTTACTGAAGAAACCTTTTTTTCATCCGAAACAGATACCCATACGGCGACCCTGTACCACAAGGTCATTGTCCTCGGTCACAAGTTTCAGTTTACCCGCTACTTCCGTCAGGGGGACAGCACCCATACTGTTTCCCTGCAGGGCTACCATGTGTCCGAAGCGGCCTTCTGCAATCAGCTGAGTAGCATATCCGCCCATGCGCGTAGCAAGGTTACGGTCAAATGCCGTCGGACTTCCGCCGCGCTGAATGTATCCGAGTACCGTTTCACGGGTTTCGAATCCGGTTTCATATTCAATTTCTTCAGCTATATACTGAGCTGCTTTCTTGCCATCCACAGTAGGAATTCCTTCTGCCACTACCACTATTGAGTATGGCTTTCCTTTCTTCAGACGCTTGATAATGGCATCTCCAATGCGATGGATATCAAAAGGAATCTCCGGGAGCAGGATAATATCTCCTCCTCCGGCCATGCCTGAATAGAGCGCAATCCATCCGGCCTTATGTCCCATCACTTCGATCACCATCACCCGCTGGTGAGACGTTGCCGTGGAGTGCAGCCGGTCAATGGCATCGGTCGCAATGCTTACCGCTGAATCGAAGCCGAACGAGAAATCAGTGCCCCACACATCATTATCGATCGTTTTGGGAATACTGATGACATTCACTCCTGTCTCCGCCAGCCTGGCTGCAGTTTTCTGCGTACCGTTTCCACCGATACAGACAATACAGTCCAGCCCTCTTTCGCGGATCGTCTGAAGCATCATGGCAGGCTTGTCTTCCGAGACCGCTGTTCCCCGTCGCTTGAAAGGTTTTTCACGCGACGTTCCCAAAATGGTTCCGCCCATATTCAGCAACCCGGTCAGCGATGCTTCCGTCAATGGAACCACATCATTATCCACCAGCCCGCGAAAGCCGCTGTGAATACCGAATACTTCCATACCATAATGGTTGATTGCCGTTTTGCATACCCCGCGAATAGTCGCATTAATGCCCGGACAATCACCTCCCGAAGTCAAGATTCCAATTCTCATATTCGTTTGTATTTACTTTGAGACGTAAAGGTAAGAAAAAAGCAGTGAATTGTGAAATCTCAAAAAAAAATAATTGTACAACCCGATAATACGCGGAAAAAATCTACCTTTGCAATAATTTGAATCTGAAACAGAAGAAACAATGAATTCAACGAAAGTGATAGGAAAACTGTTCACATCCAGGCAGAAAGCCACTGACTTATACGCCACTCAGGCAGAAGCCATCCAGGAACGGGTTTTCCAGAAACTGATACAAACAGCAGCTCCCACGGAATGGGGAAAGAAATATGATTACGCACGAATCAGAAACTATACAGACTTCCAGCGCGTACCGGTACAAACCTATGAAGAAATCAAAGGTTATGTAGACCGTATGCGTCACGGCGAAGCCGATGTGTTATGGCCGGGAAAAGTACGCTGGTATGCCAAATCATCGGGAACTACCAACGACAAGAGTAAATTCATCCCTGTCAGCAAGGACGGTCTGCACGGCATCCACTACAAGGGAGGAACCGATGCCGTAGCTCTCTATCTGCGCGAAAATCCCGAAAGCCGCTTCTTCTCGGGCAAAGGACTGATTCTGGGAGGAAGCCACAGCCCCAACTACAATGTCAAGGACAGTCTGGTGGGCGACCTTTCTGCCATCCTGATCCAGAACATCAATCCGCTGGTGAACTTCATCCGCGTACCGAGCAAGGAAATCGCGCTTCTGTCAGAATTTGAAGAGAAGGTGGAACGCATTGCCAGCACGACCATCCACGAAAATGTGACCAACCTCTCCGGAGTACCCTCCTGGATGATGGCAGTCATAAAACGAATTCTGGAAAAGACGGGTGCAAAGACTCTCGACGAAGTATGGCCCAATCTGGAAGTATTCTTCCACGGAGGCGTATGTTTCACTCCCTACCGGGAACAATACAAACGGCTGATCGCCAGTCCCCGCATGCACTATATGGAAACATACAATGCCAGTGAAGGCTTCTTCGGACTGCAGAACGATCTCTCCGACCCTGCCATGCTGCTGATGCTGGACTACGATGTATTCTACGAATTCATTCCTCTGGACGAATTTGACAGCCCGAATCCGACCATCGTACCCCTGACCGGTATCGAAGTGGGACGCAATTATGCCATCGTCATCAGTACTTCCTGCGGACTGTGGCGGTACATTCTCGGTGATACAGTGAAGTTTACTCAGAAAGATCCCTATAAATTCATTATCTCCGGACGTACCAAACACTTCATCAATGCCTTTGGAGAAGAGCTGATGGTGGATAATGCCGAAAAAGGACTGGCACGTGCCTGCGCCGAAACCGGAGCACAAGTGCTGGAATATTCTGCCGCACCGGTCTTCATGGACGACAATGCCAAATGCCGTCACCAGTGGCTGATTGAATTCAGTGTCCAGCCCGATTCACTGGAGCATTTCCGTCATGCACTGGACAAGGCTCTGCAGGAAATCAATTCCGACTATGAAGCCAAACGCCACAAGGATATTACTCTGCAGGAACTGGAAATCATCCCTGCACGTCCGAATCTGTTCCATGACTGGCTGAAACAGAAAGGAAAACTGGGCGGACAGCACAAAGTGCCACGCCTGAGCAATAATCGTGACTACATAGAAGAAATGCTGAAACTGAACTCATGAACCGACGCAGACTGACCCAATATCTCACCTTCCTGCTGGTGCTTGCCGGACTGTATGCCTGTGCCAGCCAGGGACAACCCGACGGAGGCCCTTATGACGAGACTCCGCCTAAGTTCGTACGCGCCAATCCGGAACCGGGAGCCATCAACAACAAGCGCAAGAAAATCTCCATCGAATTCGATGAATACATCAAACTGGAGAAAGCTTCTGAAAAGGTAATCTTTTCACCCCCGCAGCAGGAAAGCCCCGAACTCAAGGTAAACGGACATCGGGTGAGCGTGGAATACATGGATTCGCTGAGACCCAACACCACTTACACCATCGACTTCGGTGATGCAATCGTGGACAACAACGAAGGAAATCCGCTGGGAAATTTTGCCTATACCTTTTCCACCGGACCGACAATTGACACCATGGAAGTTTCGGGAACAATCCTCAATGCCCAGGACCTGGAACCGATCAAAGGCATTCAGGTGGGATTACACCAGAACCTGAACGATTCAGCATTCACAACCCTGCCGTTCGACCGTATCTCGCGTACAGACAGCCGGGGACACTTCGTCATCCGGGGTATCGCTCCCGGAAGTTACCGCATCTATGCACTGATGGACGGAAACCAGAACTATATCTTCGACTCGAAGACGGAAACCATTGCCTATCAGGATTCACTGGTGATTCCTTCGACCACCGGAGCCGTAAGACAGGATACGATATGGCATGAAAACGATACGCTTCACTACGATACCATCTATCAGGTGAACTATACCCGCTTCCTGCCCGACAACCTCCTGCTGCGCGCTTTCAAGGAAGAAAACAACCTGCAATATCTGGTGAAAAGCGAACGTGAGCAGACTTACCGTTTCTCGCTTTACTTCAACACCAAAGCCGATACCCTTCCCACGGTCAAGGGACTGGATTTCGACGAAAAGGATGCTTTCATCATCGAGAACACGGAACGGAACGATACCATCCGCTACTGGATCAAGGATACAACGCTTTGTGAGCGCGATACTTTGACCCTGCAACTGGGCTATCTCGCTACGGACACGCTGGGAAAACTGGTGCCCAGGACAGATACCCTGCGCATGGTGAACAAAATCAACAGACAACGCCGTCTGGCCATGGCTGAAGAAGCCCGCAAGGAGAAAGAAAAAGAGCGTAAAAAACGGGCTAAAAAAGGAGATACACTGGCTGTTGAAACCAAATTCCTGAAGATCAGTGTAGACGCACCGTCCAGTCTGGATCTGAACCGTAACATTACGCTGACTTTCGATGAACCGCTGGAAAGCATTGATACCACGGCTATCCACATCAGCCAGAAAGTAGATACCATCTGGGAAGAAAGGCCTTTCATCTTCCTCGCCGACAGTGTTGTCCCCCGGAAATACCAGATCCTGGCCGACTGGCAACCCGGACAGGAATACCGGCTGAACATTGACTCGCTCGGATTCAAGGGTATTTATGGACTTTACACAAACAAAGTGGAAAATACGCTGAAGGTCAAGACACTTGAAGACTACGGAACGCTCTATCTGAACATCGTTGGAGCCGGGCCCCATGCCATCGTGCAACTGCTCAACTCAACCGATGCCGTCGTACGCCAGCAACCCGTCAGCGACAAGAAGACATGCGACTTCTACTTCCTGCAGCCAGGAACCAAATACTATATCCGCCTGTTCAACGATGACAACAACAATGGAGTATGGGATACAGGTAACTATGCAGACAAGATCCAGCCGGAAGAAGTGTTCTATTTCCCCAAAGTATGGGAAATGAAAGCCAACTTCGAGTTTGAAGAGACATGGAACATTCATGCCCTCCCGCTGGACAAGCAGAAGCCCGACGAAATCAAGAAACAGAAACCGGAAGAAAGCAAGAAAATAAAAGACCGGAATAAAGAACGTGCAAAGAAACTAGGAAGGACTTGACAAACATGATAAAGAAAATCATCCTTTGCCTCTGCCTCCTGATGGGAGGCATGGCAGCACAAGCTCAATGCGGTGCCGAGAACACGGCCATCAAACCGGGAGAAACTTTATCCTACCGGCTGAAGTTCAACTGGAAGTTTATCTGGGTAAATGTCGGCTGGGCTAAAATGACGGTGAACACCACGACCTATAAAGGCCAGCCCTGCCTGCAGACAGACCTTCTGTCGTTCACCAAACCCAGTATCGACAAATTTTTCAAGATGCGCGACACCCTGACCTGTATCACTACAGAAAAGCTGGAACCGCTTTACTTCCGCAAAGGAGCCGAAGAAGGCAAACGCTACACAGTAGATGAGGTCAATTTTTCCTACCGCAACGGAAAATGTATCGTCGACCAGCAGCGCAGTGTGAACCGGGGTACTCCCGACAAGCATCACGATGAAATGCCGGTCTGCGTCTATGACATGCTGAGCATCCTGCTTCAGGCACGTTCGTATGATCCCACCGACTATCGTCCGGGGCAGAAAATCCTGTTTTCCATGGCTACGGGACGAGCCATAGAAAAACAGACCCTGATCTATCGCCGCAAAGAAAACTACGAAGCAGAAAACGGAGTGACATACCGCTGTCTGGTTTTTTCACTGGTGGAATACACCAAAGAAAATAAAGAAAAGGAAGTCATTACTTTCTATATCACCGACGACCTGAACCATCTGCCGGTCCGTCTGGATATGTACCTCAACTTCGGCTCTGCCAAGGCTTTCCTCAGCGATATCAAAGGAAACAGATACCCGCTGACTTCCATCGTCAAGACGAAGTGACATCTTCCTTTCGCAGGAGAATAAACTTCACTTCATATCATATCATTTCCCTGGAGAGAACACCGGTTTTCTTCAGGGAAAATTTTTGTTTCGTGCCGGTGAAACTGTTGTTTTATACTGGTGAAACTTTTGTTTCGTGCTAGTGGAACTTTTGTTTCGTGCTAGTGGAACTTTTATTTTCTGCTGGTGGAACTTTTGTTTTCAGTCAGTGGAACTTTTATTTCATCCTGGTGGAACTGCTGTTTCGTGCAGAAAACACCGACGGATCCTCTGCAAGAAATTCCCCAAACGAAAGCATTATTCCGCTCCATCCATACCTGAAAGTCCCGGTATTTCCTGCAAAGTCTGATTCAAATTCTTCGTAAAAATACTTCGTCATACAAGATTTCTCTGTAATTTTAAGCGCTTTTAATTATTAAACTTACATAATATTTCTATGAAAAATATTCTGACAATCATCACCCTCCTGCCAACACTGCTTTGCGCTCAGGAGTGGAAAGCCGGAGACTGGCCGGTTTTAAGGCACTATGACCAGCAACATTTGTATCAGATAGCTTTGCCTCTTGGAGGAATAGGTACAGGAACCGTATCATTAGGCGGACGGGGAGAGCTCCGCGACTGGGAAATCATGAACGTGCCCGGCAAGAAATACAGTACCGTCACCACCGGTAACAACGCCCCTTTCTTTGCCATTTATACGAAACCCGAAAAAGGAGAAGCACAGACAACCCTGCTGGCAGGAGCACTGTATGACCAGGAATATCTGCACTACGAGGGAAGACCCGTAAACCACCACGGACTGCCCCGGTTCAAGAACAGTTCATTCGATGCAGCCTACCCATTCGGACAAGTACATCTGTCGGATAAGGAAATCCCGGTTGAAGTGACCGTCAAAGGATTCAACCCGCTTGTTCCGGGTGATGCCGAAGCCAGCGGAATTCCCATAGCCGTTCTCTGCTATGAGGTAACAAACACATCCCAGACCCCGGTCGATGTAGCTATCTGCGGTTCCATCAGAAACTTCATCGGCAAGGACGGCAGCAAGTTTGTGACTGACTGGAAAGGAGACTATATACCTGTCGGCTGCAAAGACAACAGGAACATCTATAAGTCAGCTCAAGGATTACAGGGAATTTATTTCTGTTCGGAAGGAGTGGAAAAGACAGATCCTGCCTACGGAAACATGACCCTGGTCACCAATGCCCCCGAAGGTGTCACCTATCGGACTTCCTCGAAAGCTGACGACTGGAGCAACGGTATTCTGGGCTTCTGGGACGACTTCAGTGCAGACGGTGAACTGACGGAAATGAGTAAACAATATGATGCCGACCCGATGGCTTCCCTTGCAGTAAAAAAGGAACTGGCTCCCGGGGAAACCCGTTCATTCACTTTCTTCCTCACCTGGAACTTCCCCAACCGGAAAGCATGGTCATCTTCTGTAATCGGCAATTACTACAGTCAGCAATATCCTGATTCCTGGGAAACAGCACGGAAAATAATCCCTCAAATGCCGGAACTGGAGAAACGGACCTTGGAATTCGTCAACAGCCTGCTGGAATGTTCTTATCCGGATGTAGTCAAAGAAGCCGGATTATTCAACCTCGCAACCCTGCGCTCACAAACGGTATTCCGCATTCCAAGCGGTCACCTGATGGGATGGGAAGGTGTGATGGACAGATTCGGCTCATGTATGGGCTCGTGTACCCACGTATGGAACTATGAAACGGCTACGGCTTTTCTGTTCGGCGACCTGGCCAGAACCATGCGGGATGTAGAATTCAACTACGCGACAAAGGACAACGGACTGATGAACTTCAGAGCTGCCCTGCCCCTTTCAGAGGCAGCCAAAGGCAACAGTGCAGCAGCCGACGGTCAAATGGGCTGCATCATGAAATTCTATCGGGACTGGCAGCTATCCGGCGATTCCCGATTCCTGAAAGAAAACTGGGCACAAGTCAAGAAAGTATTGAGCTATGCATGGACCGAACATGGCTGGGACGGCAACCAGGATGGCGTAATGGAAGGATCACAACACAATACTATGGACGTAAACTATTTCGGTCCTAACCCACAGATGGGATTCTGGTATCTCGGAGCATTAAAAGCAGCCGAAAAAATGGCACATGCCATGAAAGACCGGGCATTCGAAAAGAAATGCAGAGCTCTTTTTGAAAATGGTTCGGAATGGTTAGACAACAATCTGTTCAACGGGGAATACTATGAGCACAAGATCACAGATCCGGAAACCTTTGAATTTCTCGACATGAATGATCCGGATACAAAGATCCCGGACTTCCAGCTCGGGAAAGGATGTCTGGTAGACCAGCTGGTAGGTCAATACATGGCACATATCTGCGGACTGGGATATCTGGCAAAGAAAGAGCATATCCGGACAACACTGAAAAGCATCATGCGATACAATTTCAAGGAAGACTTCAGCCGGCATTTCAACAATATGCGGTCATACGTTCTTGGTGATGAAGCCGGACTTCTCATGGCATCCTGGCCTAAAGGAAGACTGGAAGTTCCTTTCCCCTATTTTGCAGAAGTCATGACCGGCTTTGAATACTGTGCAGCCACAGGCATGATTTATGAAGGCATGGAGGAAGATGCCCTGAAGTGCATCCGGGCAATCCGGGACAGACACGACGGAGCAAAGAGAAACCCGTTCAACGAGACAGAATGCGGACACCACTATGCCCGGTCAATGGCCAGCTGGTCTGCCATACTTGCCATGAGCGGTTACAATTACTCTGCTGTCGACCAAAGCATGCGATTCACCTCCCGCCCCGGTACTTATTTCTGGAGCAACGGAAGTTCATGGGGAACATGCACCATAAGCCACAAGGACATCACGGTCCGTGTAGTCAAGGGCTCCCTGAAACTGTCCGCTTTAACAGTCGGAGAGAGAACGGTCAGACTGAAAAACTTCGCCCTTTCAGAAAAAGAAAGCCAGACTGTCAGTCTGAAAAAATAGCGGTATCTGTCTAATCAGACGGCAGACCTGGTACCATCGCAGCAGATTCTCCTGCCAAAGATAGATACAATGGAACCATACCGCCCGTTCAACACCGGCCCATCACGAAAACTGCAAACAGATTCATGATGGGCCGGTTAAATCTTTTAGCTTATTTGCCAGACTTCCTTACAATAAGTCTTATTCCGCTTTCAATATTGCACTGTCGATGGTAGTATTCACGTTGCGATAATCTTTAGAAGTCTTTTTGCCGAAATCGAACGTATAGGCTATCTTCACATATCCGGTAGGCTGGTTGAGCCGGCTATACACTTCACGGTCGTACCGGTACACATCCGAACGCAGGAAACTTCTTGTCCTGGCATGCGTGTAAAACGGATTGTTCGTACCGGCTTCCAATGCCCAACCTCCATGATACCAGCTGACCGAAGCTCCGTAATTGCCATCCTGCCATTCGTACACACCGTCGCCGCTCAGCAAACGTGTCTGAGTTTTCCCATACACATTCAGCGAAAAGTCCTTCCAGTAGTAGTTCACAGTCAGTCGGCCATACACATTGTTCTGGTCCTGCGAGTCCTGTCCCGTTATCTTGCTGTACTGCCAGCGTCCGCCCAATTTGAACCGGAGAGCATCCGTAGCCTTCCATGACAAATCCAGACCTCCCTGCAACAGATGATAGTCTCCATCGCTCCGGTATGATTCCACCAGCTTGTTGCCTTCCACGGAGAAAGCGGGCAGAACGGTATTGATTTCCGAAGAGTACATGAATATGCCGAACAGGTTGAAACGACCTACCTGCAAACTGTACGAACCGGAAGCCATATACATCTTTATCTTGTCCAGATAGGGATTTCCCCGCTTCACGTGTATCTGGTCGATATTCTGCTCCGCCGTATTGATGGTATTGATTTCGGGATAGGCATTGCCCACGGCTGCCCCGATACCGAACTGCTGGCGGTCACTGAACTGGTAGAAAAACGACAAATCTCCCCGAGGGCTTATGTAATGGGTCTTTTCATGCCCGTGCAAGCGGTATTGCAAAGCGGACATCCCGATACGTCCGTTCATGGAAAGTTTGCCGAAACGCTGATTATAGGAAGCAAACAACAAACTTTCGCCCGACCACAAGTGCTGCCACGACGGATTGTCCCCCGCATAAGTGGCGGAAGTGATGCGATGGGAATGCATCAACTGGACTGTAAGCGTATTCTGATGTGGCATGGACAAAGAATAATTCAGGGAGGGGTTCAGCATATAAAGCTTCTCATCCACATTCGTCATCGAAGCATACTCGTTTTCCTGATAAGAACGGTCGTAAGTGTTCTGCGTATAACTTACAGGCAACGAACATTCCAGCCGCTGATTGTCTTTCAACCTGAAACTGCCGTACAGTTCCAGGGAGGGAGCAAGTGACTTCTGGTCTGTAGAACTACTTGAACAGACGTCTTCGTAATAGTCCGAATAGTCCAACATCCCCTTTCTCCCGTTGTCCGGCATCCCGCTATGTACAAAGGACATCTTTGCCGACAACGTGCGCTTGCCTGTCTGATTAAGCACATTGAACTGTGCATACTGCTGGTTCTTCTTCCGCTTGTCTGCTTCGGTGATTTCATCCCGTGTAAAGGAACGGTCTGCCAACACAAATGATTCCGTACTCCGGTTATCGTCCTCATTGTAATCGTACATGGTATGTCCGGCAAACAGCGTATACGATGTATTCCCGTGAGAAACCTTCGACACCGCATTATAGTCTCCCTGCAAATAACCGATAGTCTGATTGGCATCCAAAGAAACATATCCTCCAGACTTCCATTTCCTGGTAATATAGTTGATGGATGCCACATCCCCGGCATACTTTCCCGTCGGCACATCAAAATATTCCACTTTCTCTATGTCACGGGGACGCAGACTCTGCACTTCCCGATAGTCCACTTTACGACCGTCGATGTAGAGTGTTACGGCTCCTCCCATCGTTGCCACAACTCCCTTCTTGCGATCTACGTCTATACCCGGAATCATCAGGTTACTGAGCAGATCGTAGCCTGTAAAGGCATGCTTCACCTGCTGCTTATCAGGAATAATCAGCACCCGGTCCTTCTGACGGATAAAGGAAGAACCTTTCACCTCTACCTCGCCAAGCAGTACACTGTTTTCCTTCAGGTACACAACCGGAAGTACCTTTTCCGTGTCCCCCACCGCAAACGGATAAACCTTCGCTTCGTAGCCGATGGAACTGAGAGACAACAAATAGTTTCCCTTCTGTACGTTCTCCAATTTATAAAGACCGATGCTGTCTGTCACCACCCCTTGAACAAAAGTTGAATCCTGACAAAGTAATCTGACTGTAGCGTAAGCAAGTCCCTTGTCAGACTCATCTGCAATTCTCCCCTTTACCGCTACCTGTGCATTAATAAAAGAACTGACTGATAAACATCCAGTCAGAAAACAAAATTTTAGAATCTCCATAATCAATTAATCAATTAATCAATTAATCAATTAATAATACAACAAATATAGAAATATTTACAAACGGACAGCATATTTTCTTTGCAAAAAATATCCACAGTTTCAATATTCTCTTTTTCATCAGTAATTATTATCTTTACTGCAAATCCTGATTACCATCGGACTGGACATTGCAGACATCGGGAAAGGTACCGGAATGATGCTGGTTACCACCGTTTTTCTGGCTTACAGTACGACGCTGTCCTCTGGATTTTCCTCGTTTGATGTATTGAAGCGCTTTTAATTATTAAACTAACAGCATATCTATGAAAAATATTCTGAAGAAGTCCGGTTACCGGCCCGTTTTAAAACGATTCAGCCTCGTTTCCCTATATGCCCTTCCATTATTAATGGCAGGTGCATGCCAACAACCTAAATCACAGACTACCATCCAGGATAAAGATTCCTGTGTAGTACAGAATCCTGTCATCACCGTACGATACAGCGCAGACCCGTCTGCCCGTGTCTTCGGAGATACGCTCTACATCTATCCCAGCCACGACCGTGACCAGGCACAATGGTGGGATATGGAAGATTATTATGCTTACTCTACCACTGATTTATGCCATTATAAAGATGAGGGTCTGATCTTTGAACCATTCAAGCAAACTACATGGGCAAAGAAATACGCCTGGGCTCCCGACTGTATAGAGAAAAACGGCAAATATTACTTTTATTTCCCTACCGATCAGGATCATATAGGAGTTGCTGTCGGAAACACACCTGTCGGACCATTTAAAGACCCTTTAGGTAAACCTCTTGTATCAAGGAACAGTCCGGGAATAGCAGCTCCACGTGACTTTATCGATCCGGCAGTCTTCATCGACGATGATGGCACAGGATATCTGCTTGTCGGACAAAATGCGCTGAACATCATCAGGCTGAATGATGACATGATTTCCTATAGTTCTAAGCCCGTAGTTCTGGATAAAGTCAAAGACCTCCCCCATTTCTTTGAAGCAATCTGGATTCACAAAAAAGATAAGAAATATTATTTGTCTTATTCCGATGGAGTCGGCATCTCCTACTGCATGGCTGATTCCATCTATGGTCCTTATGAGTACAAAGGCAGAATTCTGGATGAAGTAAACAGCGGAACCAATCATTCCTCAATTGTTGAATATAAAGGCCAGTGGTATCTGTTTTACCATACGGCAGACCTGGCACTGGCTACAATCACGGCAGATTCTCCAGACCGGAAATATATACAATGGAGAAGATCCGTCTGTATGGCTCCTTTGTTTTATAACGAGGATGGGACCATACAGCCCGTCAAGCAGTCTTCATCTATAAAGATTCCTAAAATCAACTGACTCAAACTAATATGAAAAAGATCAAACTAGGACTTCTGCCGCAAATCCTGATTGCCATCGGACTGGGCATTGCTGCCGGAACTGTTTCACCGGCACTCCCTGTACGCATTTTCGTGACATTCAATGCCCTCTTCAGCCAGTTCCTGAACTTTATTATTCCACTGATCATTGTGGGACTGGTCACTCCGGCCATTGCAGACATCGGGAAAGGTGCCGGAAAGATGCTGGTCGCCACCGTTCTTCTGGCTTACAGTGCGACACTGTTTTCCGGATTTCTTTCGTTTGGTGTAGGAGAAACCTTCTTCCCCAGCCTCATCACACAAAATATTCCTTTATCGGAAATCAGTGAAGCCAAAGGTGTTGAACCGTTCTTTACCATATCGATTCCGGAGCCGCTCAATGTCATGACAGCACTTGTCATGGCCTTCACTGTCGGACTCGGGCTGGCTCATCTGGATACCGGTTTCCTGAAAAATGTCTGCAACGATTTCAAGGAAATCATTGTCAAAACCATACAGGCCGTCATCCTTCCTTTGCTCCCGATTTATATCTTTGGCATCTTCTTCAACATGACCCATTCCGGACAAGTGTTTCACGTCCTGGCGGTCTTTGTCAAGATCATCGGCATCATCTTCCTCATGCATATCTTTCTGCTGATATTCCAGTACTGCATCGCAGGACTGCTGGTACGCAAGAATCCGTTCCGTCTGCTGGGAACAATGATGCCGGCTTATTTCACTGCTTTAGGTACACAGTCTTCAGCGGCCACCATTCCTGTCACACTGAAACAGACGATCCGGAACGGAGTACACGAAGGGATTGCGGGATTTGTCATTCCCCTGTGTGCCACCATTCATCTTTCAGGAAGCACCCTGAAGATCGTAGCCTGCGCACTGGCACTGATGATGATGCAAAACATTCCTTATGACTTCCAGATGTTTGCCGGATTCATATTCATGCTGGGGGTAACCATGGTAGCAGCTCCGGGAGTTCCGGGTGGAGCCATTATGGCTTCTCTCGGTATCCTGTCATCCATGCTGGGGTTTGACGAAAACGCACAGGCACTGATGATCGCGCTGTATATTGCCATGGACAGTTTCGGTACGGCATGTAATGTTACCGGCGACGGAGCCCTGGCTCTTATCATCGACAAATGGTTTGGAACACCAAAGGCCTGAAACATTTCTGATTTTTTGCTGAGAAATCTGAGAAATAAGTATATAACCAGCTGAATGTCACGCATACTTATTTTCTCAGATTTCTTCCGCAATATGGCAACCTGCTTTTTATCTAACTTTGTCAGGCAGTTGAAAACAACCCATAACAGCTGTAAACAGTTTCATTTATTTACTTTTATCTTTAATCTCATGAAAAAAGAAATATGCCTGTCCTGCCTGACAGTTTGCACTATTTTGCTGGCCTGTTCTTCACCGTCAGAAAAATCCGTCCGGTCTGCTGCCAGCGTCATACCAGTAGATCTGGAACATGCCGGAGCCTTACAAGCCTCCCAGTGGTTTGATACAATCATGTATGTCCCTCTGGAAACGAGTGACTCATTCCTGTTTTCCAATATCAGTCATCTGAAGGTCAGCCGAGACCAGAATATCTATTTTATATCCGACAAGGCATTTTTCCTGTTTGACGGACATACCGGAAAAGGCAAACTGAAAATATCCAGATTAGGAACAGGCCCAGACGGATATGCTTCCCTGTTCGACTCTTACATAGATCCCGAAACGCAGGAAATTGAATTGCTTGACAACAACGGAAAGAAAATTGTGGTTTATGACAAAGAGGGTAATCACCTGCGTTCCTTTGCCATTCCGTTCATGTCATTCACACTGACCAAAACAGATCAGCATAATTATTGGTTCTACAACAACAATCTTCCTTCAGAAGCCTGCAACTATAAAGTGACACACTATAATCGTATAACGGAAAAATCAGAAGAAGCATACGATTCAATTGATCCTCATCTGGCCGAATACTTCTTTATCGAAGACGAAAAGAACCTGGTTGCACAGGGTAATAGCATGCTCTATCATGCTTCTCCAGCGGATACTGTTTACCGGATTCAGCCGGGGAAAGGTATGGAAGCAGCCTATATACTCGACATGGGAAAGAACAAGGCTCCCCAGACATTTTATTCCAATCACTTCAAGGATATCATGGAATTTGTGGAAACAGCCAACAAGCATGATTATGTCTTCGAGCTTCCTACCCTGGCTGCCAATGACAGTCTGATCGCCATAGGTTGCATGAAGCAAGGACAACTCTACATTACCCTTCATGCTTCCCGAAGCGAAAAGACCGTCACATTCTCAGCCTTCCAGGATGATTTCCATTTCTCTGCACCTCTCCCTCTGGATAATCAAAATATCCCTTTCTGCCTGGACAATGAATTTCTATATCTGATCATAACCGCAGAACAGCTTACAGACTGGCAAAAAGAAGGCGACCGGAAGGAGCTGATGAATGAATGGATGAAACAACAGCATATCAATGAGTATTCAAATCCAATTCTCATGAAATGCAGACTAAAATAAAGAAGACTTATTCTTCTTTTGACGCTTCCGCCAGCTGGGACGCAAGCTCTTCCATGTTTTCAGGAGAAGCAGCCCATGCGAACTTTACCTTTCCATCCTTGCCGATAATCACACAGCGAGGAATGGAAAGTGCGCCACGTTCGTTGCCGAAGGTATCGTAGATTTCTTTTTTGAAAGCTTCCTGCGCACGCACATGCTCTCCCATCAGATCATAATGAGTTGCCATCTTGCGCCATTTGGCATCATCATCCGGACGGTCAATGGAAAGATACAGCAATACAATATCGTTCTTTTTGGCATACTCCTGCAAGGGCTTTACATGAGCGAATGATTCCCGGCAGGGAGCACACCAGGTAGCCCATATATCCATAAAGATGACCTTTCCTTTATATAAGTCAGTAACCTCCTTCAACGTCTTGGCCTTGTCCACATTCGGGAAATGGATATAATCGGGAATTTCAGCCTGATTGAAAGCCTTGTTTTTGGCGATGGCCTTATCTATTAGCGGCTGCCATTTGCTTTGCGGATGCATTTGTCTGAATCGTTCCTCCAACGGAAGTATCTCCGGATCGTATTTCTCCTCGTTTGCATCCATCAGGAAGAGTAATGCCATGGCCGTTTCCTGCGCCTGACCTGTAAGGTTCTTTTCAATATAGTGGAAAATCAATTTATAGGGATTTTTCTTCAGATCTTCGTCTATCGGTTCTCCTTTGATATAGTAGGTAATACCGGCATTGTTATAGACTACTTCATGGAAAGCGGGCGAGAACGTGCTGGCCGGATGATTTACCTGACAGAATTCCATCATCTTTTCCCATTCCTTGAGCCAGCTTTGCCTGGTGGCTTCGGAATGACGGTTGGCAATACCGAACAGCTGGTTCTGAAAAGCCCACATCACCTGCATGCGCGCATTTTGCCGTGCTTTTTCATACAAGTCTTTGTCTACTCCCTGCATCTTTTCATCCAGGGCAAGAACCTGATCCTGCAGTTTCCTGCTTACAGAGCTGGCAACAGTATCCCGGGTAATATTCCATTTGTCTCCTTGTCTTGAAAGTACGTCAAACACATCCTTTCCCAGTTCGTCCATCAGTTCAGACACTTCCATATTTTTTTCATTCTTGCCTTCCAGTATCGAAACAGACTTTGCAGCTGCGGCATCAATCTGCAAACGATACTTTCCTCCCTCTGCAATAAAAGAACCCAGATAACGCTTTCCCCACAAGAACAGGCGTATCTGTTCGTACCCGTTACCGGGAAGTGTGAGACTGAACGTGCTGTCCGCATTCAGCCACAAGGTGTCCTGTGCCTGCGAATTAAACATTCCGTCAATGGATTTCTGATACACAATGGTTCCACCGGCCAGATTCTTTACAGAACCAGTAATCTGAATTTCATTTGAATGACTGCATGAAGCCAGGACGCCCCCGAAAAGACTCAATGACAAAAATAAAACGTGTTTGGTTTTCATGAATATAGTGTTTAAGTTTTAGTACATATTTTATGCATTTCAAAGATAGAAAAATTTTACCTTTGTGAATATGGAAGGAGATTATTTTATGTGGAGAAGATGGATGACAGGATTCCTGATATGGATATCGGTTTCCCTGACAATAAAAGCACAGATTCCTGATAGTATCGCACTGACGCTGGAAGAATTTGCCCGACGTGCAGAACTATTCGGTAAAACCCTGCCTCAGGAAAAAGTAGCCTTACATTTCGACAACACCAGTTATTATCAGGGTGATGACATCTGGTTTCAGTGCTATGTAGTCACTTCTGACCTGCATACTCCTGCAGAGTGGAGCAAGACGTTGTATGTGGAGCTGTTGAATCCCGGAGGTGAAACAGTATCCAGACAGATTCTGCCAATAAGAAACGGGCGCTGCCATGGCCACTTCGCTTTGACACAACTTCCTTTCTATTCAGGATTTTACGAAGTGCGTGCTTACACCAAATACATGTTGAACTTTGATGAAGCCTCAGTCTTTTCACGCATCATTCCTGTCTTCGATAAGCCGGAAGAAGCAGGAAATTATGTGGAAAAGAAAATCAGACCGCGTGTAGGGAAATATCCACAGGAACGTAAATGGCCACGGAAAGAGAAAAAACTCAATCTCAGGTTCTATCCTGAAGGCGGATATCTAGTGAAAGACATACCGGTACGTGTCGCTTTCGAAGCCACGGATGGATATGGTAATCCGGTAGAAATATCTGGCCGGATAATCAACAGAAAAGGAGATGAACGCCTGACTTTTGCCACAAAGCATGAAGGAAAAGGAAGCTTTACTTATAGGGCAGGTACGGAAGAAGACCGTGTAGAAGTTATCTGGAACGAGAAGAAATTCCGCTTTGACCTGCCGGAAGCAAGAGAACAGGGCTTTGTCTGTTCCGTTGATAACCTCAGTTCACCAGACAGTCTGCTCGTGACGGTACAGAAGAACAGCCGGACGCCAGGGAATGTATTGGGAATGGGAGTGCTCAGTGGCGGAAAACTATATCATTTCTGTATGCTGACGGTCACCCGTAACCGTCCTGTCCGCTTCAAACTGGACAAACAGGCCTTACCCGCCGGAGTGGCACAAGCCGTCTGGTTCGATCACTCGGGAAGTATTATAGCCGACCGTCTGATGTTTATAGGCCAGCCCGACACTTTATCTGTCACAGTTCAGTCAGATAAAAGTTCTTATCAGCCCTATGATTCGATCCGGCTGGATTTTGAAGTAAAGGATGCCAAAGGCCATCCCATACAAGCTCCCCTGTCAGTTTCCGTACGTGACGGATGGCAGGAAGTCGAGAACCGTCATTCTCTGCTGACCGATCTTCTGCTGATGTCAGATATCAAAGGATATGTCCATCAGCCCTCATGGTACTTCGAGTCTGACGATCTGAACCATCGGCGTGCACTGGATGATCTGCTTATGGTGCAAGGGTGGAGACGCTACGACTGGGAACGTATGACCGGAAGAAGTCCTTTTGAACTGAAGTATATGCCGGAACAGGGTATTGAACTGCACGGAAAAGTCGTGTCAATGGTACGCAGCAAGCCACGCGCCAATGTGGAAGTTACGGCATTTCTGGCTTCTCCCGGAGATGATCCGGAAAGCAAGAATCAAAAATTCTTTGATCTTTTTACCACAGACAGTCTGGGACGTTTCTCGTTTGTTTCTCAGATAGAAGGGAAATGGAATCTGATTCTGGCCGCAACCGAGAAAGGAAAAAAGAAAGATTACCGCATTGTACTGGATCGTGTATTTGCTCCATCTCCCCGCATGTATCCGCTGGCTGAAATGCAGGTTAGAGTTGCCGGAGAGGAGGAAGGATCCGGCTTATCTGTCAGTGAACCTGCTGACACGCTGGAAACCGAAGAGGACTACAAACTGCTGCTCAAGGCATACGAAGATTCATTAAAGCGGTCGGGTATCAATGAAAAAATACATCACCTTGATGAAGTAGTGATCAAAGCCCGCAAACGCGACAAGGCCCATGATGTATATCAGGCGCGCACCAAATCCATTGCTTACTATGATGTCGCTTCTGAAATGGATGACATCCAGGACCGGGACATATATATTGGTAATGATATCCATGACCTGATGATGAATATGAATCCAAGCTTCTATCCGGAATCCGCCCCTTCTGGAAGAGAGTACTTACTGTACAAAGGACGTCTGGCTCTTTTCGTCATCAACTATGAACGCACCTTCCATGAAGAAATGGATTTCAATAAATACCGGAATCTAAGTCTGGAATCCATCAAATCTGTTTATATCAGTGAGGATCTCGGAACCATGTGCCGCTATGCCGATCCGATGTTTACTCCTATGAACATTGACAAGATTTATGGCTGTGTCGTATTAATAGAAACATTACCAGAAGAAGAAGTCTCGGTCAAAGGAGCCAAAGGAGTTCGCAAAACCTGGCTCGAAGGATATAGCAAGGTTAAGGAGTTTTATTTACCTGATTACCGGATATTGCCCCGCGAGGGAGATTACCGACGGACATTATACTGGAATCCGGAACTGATGCCTGACAAAGAAGGACATGCTACCATCCAGTTCTACAACAACAGCCGCTGCCGCCGCCCACGTATTTCGGTAAATGTACTGGATGCCGACGGACGTATAGGAGTATTCGAACATTGATCATAAAAAGAGAGGCCATCCCCAATCATGCAGGGACGGCCTCTGATCTTTGTATTTACAATCCAAAATTACTTGTTTAATTTCCAGGTAAACCCATCCTTGGTGTCTTTTACTTCAAAGCCCAAGGCAGCCAGGTTGTCACGGATCTTGTCACTGGTTGCCCAGTCCTTATTGGCTTTTGCCTGCATACGCTGTTCCAGCAACATATCAACTACCTTGCCGTATGCTTCCTCACGGGCTGCGTTGTTCTCGGCTTCTGCCTTCAATCCCAGAAGATCGAATACAAACAGATGGAATACGCTCTTCAGTTCTTCCAGATCTTCAGCACTGATGGTTGCCTTCTTGTCGATCACTGTATTGATCATGCGGGTAGCGTCAAACAGATGAGAAATAACAATCGGAGTATTCAAGTCATCATTCATGGCCTCGTAGCATTTCTCACGCAATCCCTGTGGTTCAATACCTGATGTAGCCTTCGCCGGAGTAATGCGTTCCAGATTCTTCACACCTTCCAGCAAACGTTCCAATCCCTTCTCGGCAGCCTGCAATGCTTCATTGCTGAAGTCTACGGTGCTGCGGTAATGAGCCTGAAGGATAAAGAAACGGATAGTCATCGGTGAATAAGCCTGAGTCAGCAGCTTATTGGAACCGGTAAAGAACTCATCCAGCGTTATGAAATTACCCAATGATTTACCCATCTTCTGTCCGTTGATGGTAATCATGTTGTTATGCATCCAGTAGTGTACCATCTGATGTCCTTCTGATGCAACGGCCTGTGCAATTTCACATTCATGGTGCGGGAACACAAGATCCATACCTCCTCCGTGAATATCGAAAGTTTCACCCAGGTATTTCCGTCCCATTGCCGTACATTCACAGTGCCATCCGGGGAAACCGTTGCTCCACGGTGACGGCCAGCGCATGATATGTTCCGGCTGTGCACACTTCCACAAAGCGAAGTCTGCCGGATTATGTTTCTCTTCCTGTCCGTCAAGTTCACGGGTTGTATTCAGAACGTCGTCCAGATTGCGACCGGACAACACTCCATAATGATGATCCTTGTTATATTTAGCAACATCGAAATATACAGAACCTTTGCTTTCATAAGCATATCCGTTCTTCAGGATTTCCTCTACCAGTTGAATCTGTTCGATGATGTGTCCGGAAGCATGCGGTTCAATGCTGGGCGGCAGTACATTCAGCGCTTCCATAGCCTTGTGGTAACGGTTCAGATAATACTGCACCACTTCCATCGGCTCCAATTGTTCCAGACGAGCTTTCTTTGCAATCTTGTCTTCACCATCATCCGCATCATGCTCCAGATGACCTACATCCGTAATATTACGTACATAACGCACCTTATATCCCAGATGAGTCAGGTAACGGTACAAAATATCGAAAGTAATGGCAGGACGTGCATGTCCCAGGTGGCCGTCACCGTATACGGTAGGACCACATACATACATGCCCACATGAGGAGCATGCAAAGGCACGAACAGTTCCTTCCTGCGGGTCAGTGTATTGTAAATAATCAGTTTATTTTCCATAATTTGAATGTGTTAGACTGCAAAGTTATAACTTTTTTCATATCCACCGGCAATGAGGCAATGAATTTACACCGGTAAAATCAATGAAGATATCTCCGAGGAAGGATGGGGAATGCTCTATATTATAAAAAATGTTATAAAGCAGAGATTTTTAAAGTAATTCCTTGCAGATTTCGGAAAAGTCCGTACCTTTGCAACGTGTTTTTCATAGTATTAGATTTAAGGTTAACAAAGGTTGGAGTACAGCGGTACTCCTTTTTTTTTATCCTTATATGAACAGATATCAGACAAACGGTCCCATGGAAAAAAACAACAAGGTTTTATTAGGAATGAGTGGAGGCACGGACAGTTCCGTAGCGGCCATGCTGTTGCAGGATGCCGGCTATGAAGTAACCGGTATTACATTCCGTTTTTACGAAAAAGATTTCCAGACCGAATATCTGGAAGATGCCCGCCACTTATGCGAACAACTGGGTATCCGTCATCTGACCTATGATGCACGGAAAGTGTTCGAAGAACAAATCATTCATTATTTTATTCAGGAATACATGAACGGACGGACTCCCGTACCCTGTACCTTATGCAACAACCAGTTGAAATGGCCATTGCTCAAAGAAATTGCCGACCAGGAAGGTATTTATCATCTGGCTACAGGCCATTATGTCCGGAAACAAACAGTAAACGACCGCTGGTTCATCCGTTCCGGAGCCGACCCGGATAAAGATCAGTCGTTTTTCCTTTGGGGACTTCCACAGGATTTGCTGGAACGCGCTTTGTTTCCTATGGGAGAACTGACCAAAGTACGTGTCCGGGAAATAGCGGCCGAACGGGGACAACTGAAAGCTGCCCGCAAACGTGACAGCCTGGGCGTCTGTTTTTGTCCGATGGATTACCGCACCTTCCTGAAAAGTCATGTACCGGAAGGACAGATATCTCCGGGAGAGTTTCTGGATGAAGAAGGACGAAAGCTGGGACAACATGAAGGATATCCGTTCTATACCATCGGACAGCGAAGGGGACTGGGTATCTGGCTGAACAAGACACTGTTTGTCAAAGAGACCTTACCAGAACAAAACCGAGTTATTGTATGTGACAACCTTCGCGCTCTGGAAAAACAGGAAATGCTGCTCACAGACTGGAATCTGATCGATCCCGAAACTGCCCTGAATCATCCTGATGTTATCGTTAAGATCCGTTACCGGAAACAAGCCAATCGGTGTACGGTTACCTGCACAGGCGACGGTTGCCTGCATGTGAATCTGCACGAACCGCTTGCCTCTGTTGCCCCGGGACAAGCCGCCGTATTTTATCGTGACGAACTCGTACTGGGAGGAGGAATTATTGCAACTTCCCGATAACAACAACCAAAGTTTATCGCAGGTCCAGCTCATGGGAAAGAAGTTTTATCAACTGTTCATTCCCTATTTTTCCACAAGATATAAACAAGACTAAATTATTGTTATACAAATACTTTCTTCCTGATATCAACCACACCGTTTTAAACTATCAACAGGGTGAGAACAAATTATTAACACGCGGTTAACATTCCACACATCTCTTTTGCAGATATTTTTCACTACATTTGCCGCCATCAGAAAAACGCTATGTACCAGTCTGCTTTCACATACCGTCCCCGTACTGTACGATTCTGTCAATGGAGTCGTAAGGCCTATGCTGCCTTTGCCAGCCTGAAGATTCAGGTAACGATGGGATGTGTCAGCAAAGGAATCACGGAGGTAGCGTTAAGCAAAAACGGATATACAGCCGAGAAACAGTCTTCCCTGCAGGGAAACACCGGCTTCATGCCACCGGAAGAAGCCTCACGGGCTTCAGGAACGGAAATGCCCCCGCTTCCTGCCGGCTTCTGCCTTCCGGAACGGGAAATTCATACTCCTGCGGCCGCTCCCTGTCCCGGATTTCCGGGATTTATTCCTCTCTTTTGTTTTGCTTTACTGTCCGTGATATTCATCCGTCACGGATAGACTTCCTTTTTATCCGGCGGAATACTAACCTTATCTCTTAACCAATTAACAAACCGAATGATCAAAATGGAAGAAATCAAGCAACGCATCATAGCAGGCGGAAGCCTGACAGCCGAAGAGGCTCTCTCCCTCCTGACAGAAGCCCCTTTCGAAGCCTTGTGCCAGGCGGCTCACGAAATCACTGAACAGTGCGCCCCCCGGGTATTTGATATGTGTTCCATCATCAATGCCAAATCAGGACGCTGCCCGGAAAACTGCAAATGGTGTGCCCAGTCGGCTCACCACAATACCCGCGCCGAAATATATGGCATCGTTCCGGTAGAGGAATGTCTCCGCCATGCCCGTCTCAACGAAAGCCAAGGAGTAAAACGTTTCTCTCTCGTTACCAGCGGTCGCCGGCCGACGGAAAAAGAGACAGAAGTCCTGTGTGAACACTTTGCAGAACTGCACCGGCAATGTGGTATCTCGCTTTGTGCTTCTCTGGGACTGGCAACCGCAGACCAGCTGAAACGGCTCAAGGAAGCAGGAGTAACACGTTATCACTGCAATCTGGAAACTGCACCTTCTTATTTCGGACACCTGTGTTCCACTCATACACAGGCACAGAAAATAGAAACCCTGAAAGCAGCCCGCGAAGCAGGAATGGATATCTGCAGCGGTGGAATTATCGGCATGGGTGAAACCCCGGCCCAGCGTGTGGAACTGGCCTTTGCCCTCAAGGAACTGGAAGTTCAGTCCATTCCGCTTAATTTGCTGCATCCCATTCCGGGAACTCCACTGGAACATGCTGTACCACTGACATCAGAAGAGATCATCCGCACTGTTGCCATGTTCCGTTTTGTTCATCCTCATGCATACCTGCGCTTTGCAGGAGGACGTTCACAAATGAACGAAAGAACTCTCGCGCTGGCACTTCATGTGGGAATCAATTCGGCCATCGTAGGCGATCTGCTTACGACGCTGGGATCGAATGTAAAAGAAGATATTGAACGTATTAAAAAAGCAGGCTATGAACTTTGAAGCTATGACAGACAGTTTCGACCGGGATCATCTCTGGCATCCGTATACTTCAGCCACCCGGCCGCTTCCGACTTATAAAGTCAAACAGGCTGAAGGATGTGTCATCACACTGGAAGACGGCACCGAACTCATCGAAGGCATGTCATCGTGGTGGTGTGCCGTTCACGGATATAATCATCCCGTACTGAATGCAGCCATCGAGAAGCAGTTGAAAAGCATGGCACACGTCATGTTCGGCGGACTGACTCACGAGCCGGCCATCGCGCTGGGTAAACGACTTTTGCAACTGGCTCCTCCTTCCATGAGCCGGATCTTTTACGCAGACAGCGGTTCGGTAGCAGTGGAAGTAGCTCTCAAAATGGCAGTACAGTATCAGTTTGCCAAAGGCTACCCGCAACGGAACAACTTCGTAACCATCCGTTCCGGTTACCACGGAGATACGTGGAATGCCATGTCAGTGTGTGATCCCGTAACCGGCATGCACAGTCTGTTCGGGAATGCTCTGCCTGTCCGGCATTTTGTTCCGTCCCCGAAATCGCGTTTCGGGGGAGAATGGGATGAAACCGATATCCTTCCTTTGAAAGAAACCATAGAAGCTCACGAAAATGAACTGGCCGGTCTGATTCTGGAACCAATTGTCCAGGGAGCCGGAGGCATGCGTTTTTATCACCCCCAATACTTACGGGAAGCTGCACGCCTGTGCCGCGAACATGGAATGCTGCTTCTTTTTGATGAAATTGCAACCGGATTCGGACGGACCGGCAAACTGTTTGCCTGGGAACATGCGGGGGTTGAACCGGATATCATGTGCATCGGCAAAGCACTGACTGGAGGATACATGACCTTCTCGGCTGTGCTGACCACAGATGCGGTTGCCGAATGCATTTCCGACCATTATCCACATGCTTTCATGCACGGTCCTACCTTCATGGGAAACCCGCTGGCATGTGCCGTGGCCTGCGCTTCCATTGATTTGCTGTTGTCTTCCGGCTGGCAGGAAAACGTGAAGCGGATCGAAACCCAGCTCAAGGAAGAACTGGCTCCGGCAGCTTCTCTTCCCGGAGTTGCCGACGTACGGATATTGGGAGCCATCGGAGTCATTGAGATACGCCAGGAAGTCGACATGGCCCGGATGCAACGACGTTTCGTAGAAGAAGGTGTCTGGGTACGTCCATTCGGAAAACTGGTCTATATCATGCCGCCTTTCATCATACAACCTGAACAATTAAGCAAACTGACCGCCGCACTGGTGAAAATCGTAGGAGAAGAATCTTTATGAAACTATCAAAAACCTCAAGCAATACCCAGCACTTCTATCAGGAAGAACTGAAGAAACTGAAAGAAGCAGGCAACCTGCGCACACTCCCTGAAGTGATACATGACGGGAAATGGGTTCTATCCGGAGAACAACGGATGCTGAACCTTTCTTCCAACGACTATCTGGGACTGGCCACGGACACGGCGCTGCGTGATGAATTTCTGGGAAGTGCAGATAACCGCGACCTGCTCTTTTCATCCTCTTCCTCACGCCTGCTGACCGGAAACTTCCATATTTACACACAACTGGAAAGGCTTCTGGCTGATCTGTTCGGCACGGAAAGTGCACTGACCTTCGGAAGCGGATATCACATGAACTCAGGCATTCTGCCCGCCATCACGGACAGCCGGACACTCATTCTGGCCGACAAGCTCGTTCATGCCAGTATCATCGACGGTATCCTGTTATCCAGTGGATACAGCATCCGCTACCGTCATCACGATTACCGCATTCTGGAAACGCTGATCCAGAAATATCACAAAAATTACAGCCGGATCATCATTGTGACGGAAAGCGTCTTCAGCATGGACGGAGATGTAACTCCGCTCCAGACACTCGTGGAACTGAAAAACAAATATCCCAATGTTTATCTTTATGTAGACGAGGCACACGGTATCGGCGTCCGGGGAGCTCACGGACTGGGCGTTGCCGAAGAACAGGGATGTATCAAGGATATCGATTTCCTGTGCGGCACATTCGGCAAGGCACTGGGATCAATCGGTGCCTATGTGGTCTGCCGTGAAAGAATCCGGAATTACCTGGTCAATAAGGTACGTCCGTTTATTTTCACAACTGCCCTGCCTCCTGTCAACATTGCCTGGACCAAATTTCTGCTGGAACGGCTCTCGCAATGGGATGACCGCCGGCAATGGCTGGCCGAGGCCTCCAGCCGGCTGCGCACCTGCATCCGGGAAATGGGATGCGAATGTACATCTGAAAGCCAGATTGTTCCGCTGACACTGGGAGCCAGCGAGAAGGCCATCGAGAAAGCTGCGGAAATGCAGCGGAAAGGATTCTATGTTCTTCCCGTACGTCCGCCTACGGTACCGGAAGGCACCTCGCGACTGAGATTCTCCCTGACCGCCGCCATCACCCCGGAAGAAATCAGCCGACTGATTCAGACTCTGAAAGAAACTCAAAACAAATAAACCCATACACACATGGAACAACGATTCATTCTCCGAGAAGGGAATTCATCCCTGTTGCTTTTCTTTGCAGGATGGGGCAGTGACGAATGCCTGTTCACACGTCCGGCAGCGGAAGGGTATGACTACCTGTTGTGTTTTGACTACCGAAATCCAGATTTCGACTACAGCCAGCTGGAAGGCTATCAGTCCATCCGTCTGCTGGGTTGGTCTATGGGTGTATGGGCTGCCTCACAAACCTTTTCCGGGAAAGATCTTCCCTGGGAAATGAAACTGGCCGTCAACGGGACACTCACTCCCATTCACGATACGGTAGGCATACCGGAAGCTGTATTCAACGGAACACTTGATACTTTTTCTCCGGCTACACTGGCCAAGTTCCGTCGCCGGATGTGCGGCGGTACGGAAGAAGTAAAGCACTTTCTTGACCGCCAGCCCCGCCGCAGCGTCGAAGAACTGCACGAAGAGTTGAAAGCCCTCCGGCAGGAAGTTCTCCGCCTACCGGTACCCGCTTTTCAGTGGGACAAAGCAATCATCGGCACGGAAGACCGGATCTTCCCCTCACAAAACCAGCTGGAAGCCTGGCAGGGAACTCCTGTTCTCTCCATGAATATAGCGCATTATGCAGACCGGTTTTTCACGGAATGCCTGAAAGGAAAGGAGCAGCTATGGACAAAGGACTGATCAGAAGACGATTCGCCAGGGCCGCCTCAACCTATCCGGAGCAAGCAAATATCCAACGGCAGATCGCCGAAAAGATGACCAGACTTATCCGGCGTTACCTTCCCGCATCAGCTCATCGCAACGTATTGGAGGTGGGGTGCGGAACAGGCCTCTTCACACGTTCCTACCTGCATGACGTCAAACCCGGACAACTCTGCCTGAACGACATCTGTCCCGAAGTGGCAGGTTGCTTCAAAGATTTGCTGGGCGACCGGATCCGTTTCTTTGCCGGAGACGCAGAACGCCTGAACTTTCCGGCCGGACAAAGCCTCATCGCTTCCTGTTCGGCCTTACAATGGTTTGAATCGCCCCAGCGTTTCTTCCACCGCTGCAGTCATCTGCTGACGAACGACGGCTATTTCACGTTCAGTACCTTCGGCAAGGAGAACCTGACAGAAGTCGCCTCACTCACCGGAGCTACCTTGCCTTATCTTTCACTTGAGGAACTGAAAGAGGCTTTACGTTCCGACTATGAGCTGCTCTACTGCCACGAAGAGAAGCTAAGCCTTTCCTTCCAGTCGCCCATGGACGTACTCAAGCACTTGAAAGCTACGGGAGTGACCGGCATCCGTCAAAGCCAGTGGACCAAAGGAAGCCTCGCCACTTTCTGTAACCGATATCAGGAAATATACAGCCAGCCGAATCATACGGTACGGCTGACCTATCATCCGATTTACATCATTGCTAAAAAAATCGCATCATGAAAAAAGAAATTATTTTTGTCAGCGGCATTGATACCGCCATCGGAAAAAGTTATGCCACCGGATTCCTGGCCCGGGAATGGAACCGGGAAGGCATCAAGACCATTACCCAGAAGTTTATCCAGACCGGCAATACCGAAATCTCAGAAGATATTGAAGTCCACCGCCAGATCATGGGAACGGGACTGGTGGAAGCCGACCGCGAACGCCTGACCATGCCGGAAATCTTTACTTACCCCTGTTCGCCCCATCTGGCTGCGGAAATAGATCACCGGGACATTGATTTCGACAAGATCGAACAAGCCTCACAGGCCCTGCTGCAATCTTACGACCGCGTGCTGCTGGAAGGAGCCGGCGGTCTGATGGTCCCCCTGACCCGCGACCTGCTGACGATCGACTATGTAGCACAAAAGAATTATCCGCTGATCCTCGTCACCTCCGGACGTCTGGGAAGCATCAACCACACCCTGCTCAGCCTGGAAGCCATCGAAAAACGAGGTATCCGCCTTCACAGCGTGCTGTATAACCTGTATCCTGAAAATGAAGACAAAATCATCCAGCATGATACGGAAGAATACATCCGTACCTGGCTGGAACGGCATTTTCCGGAAACGGAATTTATCCGTGTTCCCTGCCTCTAAAAGCCACCTCAAAAAGCCCGCCAGCTTTTTTTAAAACGTCGAATCGTTTTCATGAAAAGACTTCGGCCTTTCAATGAAAACGATTCGACGTTTTTCTGACAGTTCTTTATCCCTGGAAATCAGACAAGAACGGTATTCCGGATTTTATTGCTTGTTCTTCAGTTCTTCTGCCGGTACAACCCGATACAACTTATCACTTGGACGTACACGATCAGGAACCTTAAACGAAACATGAACGCCTTTCTTCACCACGTCCACAGGTTTCAGATCCACACGTGCTTCCTCCAGAGTGACATACATGGCACCAGTTGTAGGACCGGTAATCAAGAGTTTGTCACCGACCTTGATCTCTGCAGCTTCAATCAGGAATTCAGCGACTCCCAAATTGGAGAAATATTTAATACCGCGTCCGGCATATACTTTACGTTCCGTAGCTTCCGATCCATAATTTCGGCTCCATTCACCCAAACGCTGGCCCAGATAATAGCCGTTCCAGAATCCCCGGTTGAAAACCGTCTTCAGGCGTTCATCCCAGGCAGCTTTCTTTTCTTCGGTAAATGTTCCGTCCAGATAGGACTGGATGGCTTCCTTATAACATTCCACAACGGTCTTCACATACTCAGGACCGCGGGCACGTCCTTCAATCTTGAACACTCGTACTCCGGCTTCAATCATCTCATCCATGAAATGAATAGTCTTCAGATCCTTGGGAGACATAATGTATTTGTTATCCACTTCCAGTTCTATATCACTCTCTTTGTCCCGCACCAGATAAGACCGGCGGCATACCTGCATGCAGGCACCACGGTTAGCAGAAGCATTCAGCTCATGTAAGCTGAGATAACATTTTCCTGAAACAGCCATACAAAGCGCTCCATGGCAGAACATCTCAATACGCACAGGTTCACCCATCGGACCTTTAATACCTTCCTGCTGGATTGCATCATAGATCTTGCGCACCTGTTTCAGATTCAGCTCACGCGCCAGTACTACCACATCGGCAAACTGCGCATAAAACTTCAGGGCTTCAGCATTGCTGATATTCAACTGAGTAGACAAATGTACCTCTTGTCCTACCTTGTTACAGTAAGCCATCACAGCCACATCGGCAGCAATCACGGCACTGATGCCGGCTTCCTTGGCTGCATCCACAATCTTGCGCATCAGTTCGATGTCCTCATCATAGATGATCGTATTAATGGTCAGGTAACTCTTTACCCCATGTTCATCACACACCTTTGCGATCTCACGCAAATCATCAATAGTAAACGTGCTGGCCGAACGGGCGCGCATATTCAGACTCTCAATGCCAAAATAGATGGAATCTGCTCCCGCATGAAGAGCTGCCGCCAGTGATTCACGAGAACCCACCGGGGCCATAATCTCAAAGTCTTTTATCGAGTAATTCATTATTTTACGGATTGATTCGATGTGCAAAGGTAATGCTTTTTTCATGAACTACCTTGAAAACAACACTCTTTCACCGACTATAAGACAAAACAAAGGGGTACACCTTTCGGCGTACCCCTTCTCTATGGTCTCAGAAACCAAATTCATTATTTCAGCACTTCTCCATTTTCGGATAACAAAACAGTCAGTTCAGTATCGTCCTGTGCCGTCAACGTAACCTTGTACGTCTGGGTTCCATCTTCATTTGCTTCTACTGCGGCTTCCTTCACCATATAATCTGCATAATCTTTTGCCAAGGTATCTTTTACAGCCTGAGGAAGATCATCTACTTCAACAGGAACAAAATCATTCACTGCAACTGCTACAGATGCTGCTGTTGTCTGGTTGTCTGCTGCGAAAGCTACTGTTGTTCCTACTCCCATTACCAATGCTACTGCTACAAATAATTTCTTCATAATCGTAAAGTTTTAAGTTATTAAGTTTTAGTTTCGTGTCACTAAATTACAGACAAGCGTCATGCCAAAGAAATAATCGTTATATGCCAACATTGATTTTCAAACAGTTACGCATGCCAGTCAGAAACCAGAAACAAAAATTTGCGGAAGTTTTACCCAACAGTGCGGAACAGGGAATGTGAAAATCACAGAAAATCCACATAACGAATCTTAAAGCTACGCCCTGTGGTTTCCGTTTTTTCACAGGCAACGCTCCAGAAGCGATGTAAGTTTACTATCTTTGCACCATAAACAAGTAACATGAAAATAAGAAATATAGACCTGGGAGAAAAACCCGTCCTGCTCGCTCCGATGGAGGACGTTACAGATCCGGCTTTTCGTCTGATGTGCAAAAAGTTCGGAGCCGATATGGTATATACCGAGTTTGTTTCAGCGGATGCTTTGATACGTTCTGTAAGCAAGACCCTGCTTAAACTGAACATCAGTGATGAAGAACGTCCCGTAGCAATTCAGATCTATGGTAAGGATACCGAAACAATGGTGGAAGCAGCCCGTATTGTAGAACAGGCCAAACCGGATATTCTCGATCTGAATTTCGGCTGCCCCGTCAAGCGGGTTGCCGGAAAAGGAGCCGGTTCAGGCCTTCTTCAGAACATTCCGAAAATGCTTGAAATCACGCGTGCCGTAGTAAATGCCGTACGCATTCCTGTAACGGTGAAAACCCGTCTGGGTTGGGATGCCGAACACAAAATCATCGTTCCTCTGGCTGAACAGCTTCAGGACTGTGGAATCGAAGCACTCACCATTCATGGACGTACACGGGCACAGATGTACACCGGCGAAGCCGACTGGACACTGATCGGTGAAGTGAAGAACAATCCCCGCATGCGTATTCCCATCATCGGAAACGGAGATGTCACTACCCCTCAGCGTGCACAGGAATGCTTCGACCGCTATGGTGTAGACGCCATCATGGTGGGCCGTGCCAGCTTCGGACGTCCCTGGATTTTCAAGGAAATCAAACATTTCCTGCAGACCGGTGAGGAACTTCCTCCCCTGAGTTTCCAGTGGAGAATGGACGTTCTCCGACAGGAAGTAAAAGACAGTGTGGCCCTGCTTGACGAACGGCGAGGCATCCTCCACGTAAGACGACACCTGGCTGCCTCTCCTCTGTTCAAGGGAATTCCTAACTTCAGAGATACACGTATCGCAATGTTACGCGCAGAAACTCTTGAGGAACTGAACGCAATCCTGAATCATATTGAAGAGAATTTCGGAAACTAACCTTTATAACTATGAGTGATTCTGTATATCAAGCAGCCAATAACCGGTATACCTGTGGAATGGATTACCGGCGTGCCGGAAAAAGCGGTATCCTGTTGCCCGCCATTTCACTGGGATTATGGCATAACTTCGGTGATGTAGACAGTCTGGCCCGAAGCAAAGACAAACTGCATTATGCCTTCGATCACGGCATTACGCATTTTGACCTGGCCAACAATTACGGCCCCTCAGCAGGAAGTGCAGAAGAAACTTTCGGCAAGATCATGAAAACATCATTTGCTCCTTACCGGGACGAACTGTTTGTTTCTACCAAGGCCGGTCACGACATGTGGCCCGGACCATACGGCACATGGGGATCACGGAAGCATCTGACAGCAAGCCTCAACCAAAGTCTGAAACGGATGAACCTGGATTATGTGGATATCTTTTATTCGCACCGCTATGATCCGGAAACACCGCTGGAAGAAACCCTGCAGACACTGGTAGACATCGTACGTCAGGGAAAGGCTCTTTACGTGGGTATTTCCAAATATCCTCCTGAAGCTGCCCGGAAAGCGTATGCCTACCTGAAAGACCACGACGTCATCTGCCTGCTTTATCAGGGACGCTACAACCTGTTGAACCGCGAACCGGAGGAACAGGGAGTTCTGCAACAGGCAGCTGAAAATGGAAGCGGATTCGTTGCTTTCTCTCCGCTTGCACAGGGACTGCTCACCAACCGTTATCTGAAAGGAATTCCTGAAGACTCACGTATCGCACGTGGAGGATTCCTGAAAAAAGAAGCATTGACCGAAGATCTTCTGCAAAAGATCATCCGTCTGGACCGTCTGGCCTGTGAACGGGGACAGTCACTCGCAGAAATGTCTCTGGCCTGGCTGCTGGCTCATCCGCTCGTTACATCAGTAATCGTAGGTGCCAGTTCTGTGGAACAGCTTGCAGATAATCTGAAAGCTTTGGAAAACATTTCCTTTTCTCAAGAAGAACAGCAGACCATCCAGGCCATCCTGCAATAAAAACAAAATTCCGAAAAAAACGTCTCTCCTTTTCAAAGGATTCCGTTTTTTCCGGAATTATCTAATTACCTCTTTCTATCTTACATCCGATAAACTCCTTTTTTGGAAGTTTCCACTTTGGACGGATTTCCGGAATAACCGATATTGCCACTGCTGTAACAATAAGCAGAAACAGACTGGCTGGCATGACAGGTAATATCACCACTGGAATTACTTACTGCACTAACCTTGGCAGCTTTCAGACCGGAAGCATTAATATCACCACTTGAATTAGCTGAAAATGCAGCCTGCCGGCAACTTCCGCTTACAAAGATATCACCCGAACTGTTAGCCGTTGCATCTACATTATTCTGGCAGACAAGTGTACTCACCTTGCAGTCACCACTGGAATTAGTTGAAAGGAAGGCCTTGTCACAATTTGCCTTTTCCAACGACACATCACCGCTGGAATTGGTACACATCACCAACTTGGAACATTCCACATTACCGGCTTCAATGTCCCCACTGCTGTTTGTTTGTATATTCAAAGTGGCACAACGAAGATCACGCGCATCGATGTCACCGCTGGAATTTGTCTGAAGAGAAATATCCTTCCGCGTATTCAGATCTCCATCAATCTTGATATCGCCTGAAGACAAAGTACAGAAACTCGTTACAGAAGGAGCATACACCCTTACTTCACAGGTATATTTTCCATTGATTGAATAGGAGTTGGTTCCGGGAACCTTGAATATGACCTTCAATTCACCTCCCTTTTCCTCCAGCTTCACATATTTCGCTATATTATCGGGCGCATAAACTTCCGCATACGCCGGACCGGAGGATGGTTTATAAATGATATCCACAAAGGAATAAGTAGTCAATGAAGACACATTGCCTAAATTCACGCGCTGAGTTACATAGTTCTTACTGGGAACAACTTTGTAAGTTTGTGCCTGACATCCTGTAAAAGTCATAGCCAGCACCATCAGAAGAGTTAGAAATCCTGTTTTCATAATTTTTCGTTTTTTAAGTGTTTGCTTTATACACTTAGACGCTAAGTGTCCCGAAAAGTAACACTATTTTTTCAAAAAACTTCAAATAATCTTCATTTTCACCAAAACCTCCCCATTTTTTCCTTGAAGAACCGGTCGTTTCGTCGATAAAATCCAGGCATTCATCGATAAGCCCTGCTTTTGCCTCCAGATCCATCGATAAAACCCCGTCACCAGTCTAGTTTCCTGTTTAAATCCTTTCACATTCCCTACTTTTGCTTTACGAAATTTCGCTGAGAAAGCTTTTCAAGAATGGTACCAGCTTGAAAAATTAATAGTATGTGTATTAAAAATGTGACTAATATCATGGGAAAAAAATTATTTTTCTATTGCTCATGCTTCTGTCTGTCACCACCCTGGTGTACGGTCAGGGGAAAGGACAAATTTCGGGCGTAGTGACTTCGGCCGAAGACGGCTTGCCGGTGATCGGTGCCACAGTCTCCCTTAAAGGCAACAGCTCGGTTGGTACCATTACGGACATAGACGGACGTTTTGTATTAAATAACCTGCCACCGGGAAATAAAACCCTTATCATTTCTTATGTAGGTCTCAAAACCGTTGAGATCAATGCTGTTCCAGGAAAGCCTGTTACTGTCAGCATGAAATCAGATACCGAAGTACTTGATGAAGTCGTAGTGGTAGGTTATGGAACTCAGAAAAAAGTAAATGTCACAGGATCTGTCAGTATGATCGGTGGCGAAAAACTCGAATCGCGTCCGGTACAGAATGTTTCACAAGCCCTTCAAGGTCAAATCCCTGGTTTGAACCTTACGGTAGGTTCATCAGGAGGTACTTTGGACAGCGATATGAACATTAATATCCGTGGTGCAGGAACTATCGGCGACGGATCTAACAGTGATCCGCTTGTTTTGATTGACGGAATGGAAGGTGATCTGAACACTGTAAGTGCCAACGACATTGCTTCTATTTCAGTATTGAAAGATGCTGCCGCAGCATCCATTTACGGATCACGCGCTGCTTTTGGTGTAATCCTGATCACGACCAAATCCGGACAGTCAGGAAAACCGAGAGTAAGCTATTCAGGCAATGTCCGCTTTTCCAATGCAACCCAGTTACCCAAGATGGTAGACTCCTACAGCTTTGCCCAGTATTTCAACCGTGCCGCACAGAATGACGGATCAAGCGCCGTATTCTCTGACGATACAATGGAGAAGATCCTTAATTTCCAACAGGGAAAATATACAGATCCTTCTAAACCGGAATATTATGGAGTACAAGCAGGAAGTGACGGCAAATGGTCATACTATCAGACTTCCTTTGCTAATACGGACTGGTTCGACGAACAATACAAAGATTTTGCTGTTTCACAGGAACACAGCCTGAACATCAGTGGAGGTAGCGAACGCCTGACTTATATGATCAGTGGAAGTTTCCTGGATCAGAACGGACTGATTGCTCACGGCAGTGACGACTTCTACCGCTATAACTTAAGCAGTAAGATTTCAGCTAAACTTGCAGACTGGGTAACAGTCAACCTGACATCCAAATGGGTAAGAGAAGACTATAACCGACCCACTTATCTGACTTCTCTTTTCTTCCATAACATTGCACGCCGGTGGCCGACTGTCCCTGTGACCGATCCTTACGGCCATTACACAGAACCATCTGAAATCATTCAGCTGGAAGACGGAGGTAAACAGACAGATACCAAAGATTACTACACCAACCAGCTCCAGGTAGTTTTCGAACCGATCAAAGACTGGCACATCACAGTAGAAGGCGGTATGCGTAACTACAACCGGAGATATGACTATGCCGTACTTCCTGTATAGCCTATGATACAAACAATGAAGCATATGCCATGAACTGGAGTGGAGACTATGCCGCAGAAGCTTCCAGAGCTTATTCTTACCGTTACAATGAGGATTATTATTCAACCAACATTTATACGGACTATTCACGGACAATCAACGGACATTATTTTAAAGTAATGGCCGGATTCAACAGTGAACTTTATAAGACAAGCGACTTAACAGGAAGCGGAATGAACCTTACCTCCTCAGATGTTCCTTATCTTTCTCAAGTTCAGGAAGATCTTTCTCTTGACGGAGGACGTGATCATACGGCTACAGCCGGTTTCTTCGGTCGTATCAACTACAACTGGAAAGAACGTTATATGCTGGAAGCCAACTTACGCTACGATGGATCTTCCCGTTTCATCGGTGACAAGACATGGGGCTTATTCCCCTCCTTCTCTGCCGGATGGAACATTGCACGTGAAGAATTCTTCGAACCATTGGCCGACAAAATCGGTACTCTGAAGCTGAGAGCTTCCTGGGGACAGCTTGGTAATACAAATACAGATGCCTGGTATCCTTTCTATCAGACGCTTTCCACTTCTACATCCAGCTCCGGATGGGTTCTGAACGGTTCACAGCACAATACAGCCAGCATGCCGTCCATCGTCAGCTCTGCCATGACGTGGGAAACCGTGGAATCATGGGACGTAGGTTTTGATTTCGGACTGCTCAAGAACCGACTGACCGGATCATTCGATTACTTTAACCGTTATACTTATGACATGATCGGACCGGCTCCTACGATGTCAAGTATCTTAGGTACTTCCGCCCCGAAAGTCAACAATGCCGACATGAAGACTCAAGGATGGGAACTCGAACTGTCATGGAGAGACCGTATTCAGGATTTCAACTACGGTATCCGTCTGGTATTGTCTGACTATCACAGTACCATTCTCAGCTATCCGAACTCTACCAAATCGCTCAGTACTTACTACGATGGAATGGAAGTCGGAGAAATCTGGGGATATCAGACCGTCGGTATCGCACAGTCTCAGGAAGAAATGGATGCACATCTGGCCAATGGCGGTACTCCCAACTGGGGAAGTAACTGGGGAGCCGGAGATATCATGTATGCCAACCTGGATGGTGAAGATGGTGTAAACAGCGGAGCCAATACCCTCGATGATCATGGAGACCTGATCAAGATCGGTAACACAACTCCCCGTTACAACTTCGGTATCACCTTCGATGCATCATGGAAAGGATTTGACCTCTCTATTTTCTTCCAGGGAGTGGCCAAACGTGATTACTGGCTTAGCGGTCCCTACATGTGGGGTGCCAACGGAGGTATGTGGCAATCTACCTGCTTCGAAGAACATCTGGACTACTGGCGCGCCGAAGATGATCCACTTGGAGGCAATACGGATGCTTATTATCCGAAACCATACTTTAATACGGACAAGAACCAGCAAACACAGACTCGCTATTTGCAGAATGCAGCTTATATCCGTCTGAAAAATATGCAGCTGGGATATACCCTTCCAAAGACCTGGACGAAAAAAGCCAGTATAGAAAACGTTCGTATCTACCTTTCAGGAGACAACCTGTTCACCCTGACAGGTATCAGCAGCGTATTCGATCCGGAAGCCCTGGGTGCCGATTGGGGAGATGGAAAGCTCTATCCATTGCAGCGGACTATCTCGGTAGGACTTAACGTAAACTTTTAAACCATGAACACCATGAAACTGAAATATCCTTTATACCTATTTGCTCTTGGGGGATGCCTTCTGACAAGTTCCTGCTCCGACTATCTGGACCGTGAACCGATTTCAGACATCACCAGTGAAAACTATTTCACATCATCGGATCAGATCACCAGTTACCTGATGAATTATTATGTAGACCAGCTACAATATCCAAACGGGAACTCTATGACGCATCTGAGATCCTACAATTCAGGAACTGTACGCAATGACGTGAACACGGACAATATGTGTAGTACCGATGCCAATACGACCTACTTCGCGGGACGATGGGAAGTTCCTGCCGGACAATCCAGCGATTTCTATACCGTATTCAACCGGGTACGTATCTGGAACTATGCACTTGAACAGATCCTGCCACGTTACGAGAATGGCGAGATCTCCGGCGATGAAACAGAAACCCGCCACGGAATCGGAGAAATCTATTTCTTCCGTGCAATGGCTTACTTCAAAGGTCTTGCCCTTTTCGGAGATTTGCCGATTGTAGAAGAAGTGCTGGAAGATAATAATGAAGAGCTTACGGCTCACAGCGAACGAAAGCCCCGTAATGAAGTAGCCCGCTTCATTCTGGAAGATCTGGACCGCTCGCTTGAATACCTGCAAGATAAGGGGTATGAAAATAACCAGCGTATCAACAAGCAGGTAGCATTGCTGTTCAAATCACGTGTTGCCCTGTTTGAAGCAACTTTTGAAAAGTATCATCGAGGATCAGGACGTGTTCCGGGAGACTCTGACTGGCCCGGAGCCGACATGTCCTACAACCAGGGAAAAACCTTCGATATTGACGGAGAAATCAAATTCTTCCTGGAAGAGGCCATGGATGCTGCTTCCCAAGTGGCCGACAATTGTCAGCTGACAGAAAACAGTGGAACAATGAACCCCACCTATGCTCAGCTGTACGACTGGAATCCTTACTTCGAAATGTTCAGCAGTGAAAGCAGCCTGGCTTCTTATGATGAAGTATTGCTCTGGAGAGAATACAAAGGAAGCTCCAGTATCAGCCACGATGTCCCGGCGCGTCTGCGAAACGGTGACGGAGATGGTATAACCAAAAGTTTCATTGATGCCTTCCTGATGAAAAACGGATTGCCGATTTATGCAGCCGGATCAGGCTATCACGGAGATATCTCCATTGACCAGACAAAGAAAGACCGGGATGAGCGTCTGCAACTCTTTGTTTACGGAGAAAGCGATGTACTGCTTTCCGACGAAGCTTGTGATACCGTTGCCAAAAGCGGAGATGTCGTAAAATTCTCTTCACCCAAGATTGTCACCGGAGAAGAACAGAACAGAGACGTAACCGGATACCGTCCCCGTAAATGTTATACTTACGACAATGCTCAAAGTAGCAGTGACAACTTGCTGGGAACAAACAACTGTGTTGTATTCCGTGCGGCAGAAGCTTATTTGAACTATATCGAGGCCTGCTACGAGCTGAATGGAAAGATAGACTCAAAAGCCGATTCTTACTGGAAAGCTCTTCGCCGCAGAGCCGGAGTGGATGAAAACTACCAGAAGACCATCGATGCAACCGACCTGAGTCAGGAACCGGATCTGGCTGTTTATTCCGGAAGTTCAAAAGTAGATGCTACACTTTACAACATCCGCAGAGAAAGACGCTGTGAATTCATTGCTGAAAGTATGCGCTGGGATGACTTGAAGAGATGGCGTTCCTGGGATCGTCTGTTTACCGAACCATACATCGTAGAAGGAATTAATCTTTGGGACGAAGCTTATCTGCGTTACACTGACTCCAATGGAGAAAGTGAACTGGTTGCAGACGGAAGCAGTACAGCTAACGTATCTCCTCAAAGTGACAGCAAGTATCTCCGGCCTTTCCGGAAGACAACAATTAATAACGAAGTATACGACGGATATACCTGGAAAAAGGCTTACTACCTCAGTCCGCTGGGAATCGAAGACCTGACAATTGTTTCTACAGACAGCAGCAATCCGTTGGAGACTTCCATGATGTACCAGAATCCATACTGGCCTACTACGGCCGGAGTTGCTCTGGAATAATAAAAACCGATGTTAGCTTAATACAATGAGAGACATGACAGATTTAAGTTTTTAAGCATAGATCAAGAAAAAAACCAGCCGGCGTTGGGAAACGCTGGCTGGTTTCTGTTTTTATTCCTTATCTGTTCATTATCCCATTAACCGGAACACTGGCGAAATAAACCAGCGTTTATACATCAGAGTTGCCAGCTGATAAACAAAGAAAGCACTCACTAACCCTACCAGTGAATCAACCAGATAATGTGCCTGGATATATACCGTAGCACAACAAAGCAAGACATAAAAAGGAGCAAGTACCGCCGCCAGCTTCCGGCTCACTCTCCAGGCCATGATCATAACAATGGTAGAGATCGCAACATGCGAACTTGGGAAAGCTGCCGTCGGACGTTCACCGACTTCCTGGGATGCTTCCACCAGCTGATAAAAGAATCCCTGATCGTAACCGGGCCCCGGAACCAGATAATCATTCCAGTTGAAATAATCTCCAATCGGAGGAAATATTCCGGCATTCACTTTATCCATACCAATAGCCGGGAAATAAAATTGCGGACCAGCCACCGGAACAAGGATGTAAAATAAATAATAAATGAAAAATGAGGTAACCAGTACAAAACAGATTTTTTCAAACCACTCAAAATGCGTCAGGAAATACCATACCGTCACCACTAGAATCATAGGATAATAAAAGAAATATCCCATATTGAACGGCTCACTGAACCAGATAGACGGACAATGTTTACTGAACTCTACGGATGGCTGACACCCGAACAGTCCCTGCTCGACTGTAGCAAAGATATAATCCAGGTTCGGGAATAAACGATTAAACTCAAAAGTATCCGGATACCAGTAAGCTAAGAGTGACATTTGTACGGCCATCCGCACAAAAGCAGTCAGACGGCAAGGAAAAGTCTGATACAATGCAATCAAACCGAAAGTAAGTGCCACAATACCGGCACGTTCCAGCAACATTACTCCCGGATGATCCATTCTCGGGAATAACAACAATATCAGCAAGGACGTCAGGGCATTATATATCAGACTTATACTTTCTACCGCAAACAGTCCTTTTCCGCTCTCTACACGTTCAAACAATTTCACAGCCATCCCTCCTTCTTATACCAGTCCATGGTTTCTTTTACTCCACGTTCCAAAGGATACTGCGGCTGATATCCCAGTTCTTCTTCCAGAGGACGGATGTTGCACTTCCAGTTACGCTGACGCATAATCTTATATTTATCTCCATTCAGTGTGACAGGCTTGCGTGTGAATTTGCTCACCAGCTCACAGACCCAGGAAATAGCACGAAGAATCACCAAAGGACAGGTCAGATGAATCATCCACGGATTTCCCAGTTCCTTCCGGATCAGTTCGGCAAAGGCACGCGAGTCATACACCTTTCCGTCGGTTACAAACCATTCACGACGTACGACGCCCTTTTCCAGCGCCAGAAAAACGGCCTGAACCAAATCCTTTACATACACGAAAGTCAGATCCTGACGCCGGAAACCGGCACCAAAGTCAACATGCCGTTTCACGGCCTGTGCCATCAACAAATAATCACGTTCACGAGGGCCATAAACTCCCGTAGGACGAAGAATGACATAAGGAAATTCAGGAAGAGAACGAAGGTACTCCTCTGTATGCAGTTTACTGAGTCCATATGCTGTATCCGGACATGGAGTATCAGACGGTTCAATAGGAGTCCGGTCATCTTCTCTCACCGGGCCGAACACACTAAGCGAACTGAGCATGACAAAACATTTGGGAACCATGTCCAGACGTTGCAATGTCTCTATCAGATTACGGGTAGCCCAGAAGTTTCCAATCTCAAAATCAGCTTTGTCCAGACATTTGGTTACGCCCGCACAATGGATAATATAATCCCATCCTCCGTGCTTACGCTTATGAAGAGCCAGCTGAGCTTCCAGAGAATCAGAGTCAGTCAAATCCAGTTCCGCAAAATTCAGCCTACTATCTGACAGATAACGACGGCTGCTTCTCCCGCGTACTCCGGCCCACACCTGCATCCCGCGTTCCAAAGCCTCATCCACCAGATGACTGCCAATGAACCCGCTGGCGCCGGTCACTAATATTCTTTCTTTCATTGGTTTCCTGTTTTGATGAATCCGCATGATCAGGAAAAGAGTTTTTCCACAGGCAAGCAACAGTTCAAACACTTCCGGACGGCCTTATGACATTCATGCTTCATCAATATTGATTTTTGATTAAATTTAGTGGCAAAGATAATAGTTTTTCAGTTCTTTGACTTAAAATATAGACAGTTATTCATCCACCTTTCCATTTATTTTGTTTACTTTGTAGTAAATCATCAAAAAGGAATTAACATGGCTAAGAAAAAGAAAGAAAAAAAAGGCGGAAAACGCATGAAAAAGAAAGAACTGGTGGAACTGATCATCAGTTACTTCCGCATCAGGCCGACTGAATCAATCAATCTCAAGCAGTTGTTCCAAGGGTTGAAACTCACCACTCATCCATTGAAGATGCTTTGCGCAGAAATCATCGAAGAAATGGCAGAGGATAATTTCCTCATTGAAACAGAAAAAGGACGCTACAAGCTTAACGATAAAGGTCAGATTCTCACAGGAACCTTCCAACGGAAAAGTAACGGAAAGAACCTTTTCATTCCGGACGAAGGAGGAGAACCCATCTTTGTGGCAGAACGCAATTCTGCACATGCCATGAATAATGACAAAGTGAAAATCAGCCTTTGCGCCAAACGGAAACGTCATGAACTGGAAGGACAGGTTATAGAAATCCTTCAAAGAGCTGAAACCAACTTTGTCGGCACTTTGAAGGTCAGCAAGAATTATGCATTCCTGCTGACAGAAACCAACACGCTGGCAAACGATATTTTTATTCCCAAGGAAAAGCTGAAGGGCGGAAAAGATGGAGACAAAGCTGTTGTTAAAATCATAGAGTGGCCGGAGGAAGCCAAAAACCCGTTCGGAGAGGTTATTGATATCTTAGGAAAAGCCGGAGACAACACCACCGAAATGCATGCGATTCTGGCGGAATATGGCTTGCCTTACACTTACCCGCAGAATGTGGAAGCTGCAGCTGACAAACTTTCGGCTGAAATCACTCCTGAAGACTATGCCGAACGTGAAGATTTCCGCGACGTGGTGACATTTACCATTGACCCCAAAGACGCAAAAGACTTTGATGATGCGCTTTCCATCAGACAGCTGAAACCCGGATTATGGGAAGTCGGTGTGCACATTGCAGACGTATCACACTATGTCAAGGAAGGAAGCATTATTGATAAAGAAGCTGCCAAACGTGCCACTTCCGTATATCTGGTAGACCGCACCATTCCGATGCTTCCAGAACGTTTGTGTAACTTCATCTGCTCTCTCCGCCCTGACGAAGAGAAACTGGCCTATTCGGTGATCTTCGATATGAACGAAAAAGCAGAAGTAAAAAATTACCGCATCTGTCATACGGTAATCCGTTCCAACAGACGTTTCACTTACGAAGAAGCCCAGAATATCATTGAAACCGGTGAAGGAGACTATAAAGAAGAAGTTCTGGAACTGAACCGTCTCGCACAAATCCTGCGTGAGAAACGACTGGCTGCCGGAGCAATCAATTTCGACCGTTGCGAAGTGAAGTTTGAAATCGACGAAAAGGGAAAACCTGTCAGCGTCTACTTCAAAGTTTCCAAAGAAGCAAACAAACTGATCGAAGAGTTTATGTTGCTGGCCAACCGGACCGTAGCTGAACATATTGGTAAGGTACCTAAGAACCGGAAGCCTAAAGTATTCCCTTACCGTATCCACGACCTTCCGGACCCGGATAAACTGGATAATCTGAATCAGTTTATTGCACGCTTCGGCTACAAGATCCGTACCGGAGGAAGTAAAAACGAAGTATCCAAGTCCATTAACCGGCTGTTGGGGGACATTGAAGGCAAAAAAGAACAAAACCTGATTGAAACCGTTTCCCTACGAGCCATGCAGAAGGCCCGCTATTCAATCTATAACATCGGGCATTACGGACTGGCATTTGACTTTTATACCCATTTCACCTCACCGATCCGCCGATATCCGGATTTGATGGTTCACCGGTTGCTGACCCGCTATCTGGCAGGAGGAAGAACCGCTCAGGCAGACAAATATGAAACTCTTTGTGAACACAGTTCTGCCATGGAACAGACAGCCGCCAGTGCCGAACGTGCTTCCATTAAGTACAAGCAAGTGGAATTCATGAGTGAACGGATCGGACAAGTCTTTGAAGGAGTGATTTCCGGAGTAACTGAATGGGGGCTGTATGTGGAAATCAACGAAAACAAATGCGAGGGCATGATACCGATGAGAGATCTGGGCAATGATTATTATGAGTTTGACGAGAAAAACTATTGTCTGATCGGAAGACGCTTTCATCGCAAATTCAGCTTAGGAGATCCCGTCAAGATCAAGGTAGCACGGGCTAATCTGGAAAAGAAACAACTGGACTTTACCCTGGCTGACGAATAAAAAACAAGAAACAATTATAACCACCATTGCCACGATATATCGAGCGATGGTGGTTTTTCTATATCCAGCCTTTTCCCTTCGGGCAACTTATTTTACCCTCCGGTTCAACTGATTATTTGCTTTCTCGGGACGAGATTTGCCCACACGTTTTCCACTGCTTTTCTTTTTTCCTGCCTGCTTAGCCTTAAAAGCAAACGGATTTTTCTTATTTACTACCATATCATAATATATTTACGCAAAAATACACTATTTTTGCCAAATAACAAACTTATCAACAAGCCTATGAGCCCATTTGATTACACTCCTATACTGACACAAGCCGTCGACGAGCTTTCTGACAGCCTGTCCTATCAGGGCCTTTTCCATCAATACAAAGATGGTGAACCCTTGCCCTCCGGAAAAACACTGCATCACATTGTGGAGCTGGCACGTGCCATTCTGTTTCCAGGGTACTTCGGTAATCCTGCCATTAACAGCCGTACCATCAATTACCACATTGGAGTTAACATTGAAGAACTGTTTGGTCTGCTGACCGAGCAAATTCAGGCCGGCTTATGTTTCGGAGTGGAAAACAATGGACTGGACAATAATGAGCACGAACCTTGCAGAGAAAGTGCCACCCGCCTGGCCGCACAATTCATCAGCCGGCTGCCATCCATCCGACATACATTGGCCACAGATGTAGAAGCAGCCTATTATGGAGATCCGGCAGCTACCTGTTTCGGTGAAATCATCTGTTGCTACCCCATCATCCGGGCCATAACCAATTACCGGATTGCTCACGAACTGTATATGCTGAATGTTCCGTTAATTCCACGCATCATTACAGAAATGGCACATTCAGAAACCGGCATTGACATCCATCCGGGAGCACAGATCGGCCATCATTTTACCATTGACCATGGTACCGGTGTCGTGATCGGAGCAACCTGTATCATCGGGAATCATGTAAAGCTCTATCAGGGAGTAACCCTGGGAGCCAAAAGTTTCCCGCTGGATGAACAAGGCAATCCCATCAAGGGAATTCCACGCCATCCTATCCTGGAAGATGAAGTAATCGTTTATTCCAATGCCACTATCCTGGGACGCATTACCATCGGCCGCAGAGCAATTATAGGCGGAAATATCTGGGTCACCGAAAGTGTGGCTCCGGGAATGCGTATCGTTCAGCGAAAAGAATAACCCATCCGAACGCGCCTGGAAATATCATTATCCTGAAAATATTCAAAGAAAGCTTCTGAGTCCTGCTTCAGGGGAATCTGAAATCCCCCCTGAAACAGGATCAGGCTTAAAAGTTTGTCTTCTTGCCTGTTTCTCTTTTCAGTTCCTCAAAGCGCATCATCATCCGACGCAATACCTTAGGCTCCGATTCAGACAAATCATTCTTCTGTTCCGGATCTTTCCGGATATTATACAACTCGTATGTTCTGTTTTCCCCGGGATAAGGAGGAATCATTACCCAGTCCCCTTGCCGGTAAGCATAATCCAGCATACCTTCAATAACCAGCTCATTACGCCCTTTCCTGTTCTTTCCCAGAAAGGTCTGTAAAGTATTCTGGCTGTCGGTACGATCCGGATAACTCTGTCCCACCAGAGAAGCCAAAGAAGCCAGCAAATCCATCTGACAGACAAAAGCATCTGATACTCCCGGTTCAACAACTCCCGGCCAACGTACAATGAAAGGAATACAGGTACCACCGGCATACCTCATTGTTTTCCATCCCCGATAAGGCCCGGCAGGCTTGTGACTGCCTACCAGCTCTTCAGCCTGATCCTGATATCCGTCGTCCAGAACAGGACCATTATCGCTGGTCAGAATAACCAGGGTATTATCCGTAAGATTCAGCCGGTCCAGCTCCTTCAAAAATTCCTCAACGCACCAGTCGGCTTCAAGAATCACATCCCCGCGAGGTCCCATGCCACTTTTCCCGACAAACCGTTCATTAGGAACCCGAGGAACATGAGGCTGATGAAGCCCATAATAAAGGAAGAAAGGACGGTTCTGATTTTCCTGAAGGAAATGTTTGGCTTTCTCCAGGAAAAGCTCAGCCATGTCTTCATCACGCCATTGCGCAGCCTTGCCTCCCTTCTGGAATCCGATACGCGGCACTCCGTTCACGATCGATCCTCCATGCCCCACACTCGGATGCATCCGTAACAGTTCCGGATTATCCTTGCCGGTCGGTTCTCCGGGAAAGTTCATACGATAATTTACGTACAACGGATCATCCGCAGACAAACCTACTCCTTTTCCATTTTCAATAAAAATACATGGAACCCGGTCATTAGTGGCAGCCTGTATGAACGAATAATCATAGCCGACTTCTTTGGCTCCCGGATAAATCGGCTGATTCCAATCCACAGCACCATCTCCAAGCCCAAGATGCCATTTTCCCACAGCGCCGGTTACATATCCGGCAGAACGCATCATCTTCGGCAAAGTGATCCGGTGAGTATCTATGATCAGAGCAGCATTTCCCGGAAGAATCTTTGCCTGAGGATTACTCCAAGGATACATTCCCGTCAACAGAGAATAGCGGCTGGGAGTAGAAGTTGCCGCCGTACAATAAGCATCAGTAAAACGCAATCCCTCGTTGGCCAGACGATCCATTCCGGATGTCTGAATGGCAGTCGCACCATAACAGCTCAGATCTCCGAAGCCCAGATCATCCGCTTCAATAATCACAATATTAGGACTCTCCATTTTAGTCTGCCCATATATACCTGCAGGCACTAAAAGCAATCCTCCAATCAAACCTATTTTCATATATCAGATCTTTTCAATTACGACAATACACAGTTAAATTTCTCCATACTCTCCGCCAGCATCAAAAGGACGATTCATCAGCATAATACAGATGGTTTTGTTGTATCATGCTGGTGAAACTTTTGTTTCGTCTTGAAGAAACTCCTGTTTTCTGCTGGTGAAACTTCTATTTTCTACTAGTGGAACTTTCAGTTTCAGCTAGTGGAACTAAAAGTTTCAGCTAGAAAAAACTTTTGTTTCATCTTGAGAAAACATCTGTTTACCCTAGAGTAAACAGATGTTATGACCAGACAGAAGACTACTGTTTACCACATTCTTCTGCCTCATCGTGGGAAAAAAGATCTTACGGAAACAGGATCTTTGCAATCTTCCGGGAATATGCTTCCGCATACTGAAACATACCCAGATCAGTAGCATGCACTCCATCCACCTGACTGTCCATGCTCAATCCCAGTTCCTCAAAAGTCATATAATACAGTCCATCCACCTTCTGCTTGAGTTCCTGATAGCAGAGACGAAGCTGTTCATTGGTTTTTTCAAATCTGCTTCTTTCCGCATCCGAAACCCGATATCCCATATATCCGTCATGTTCAACCAGCAGAATCGGTGCCTGACTTTTTTCACGCAATATGCGTATTCCTTTCACCATCCGATCTGCAATCAGTCCAACCCGGTCATCTTCTGTCATATTAGGCATACAGTCGATAACAAATAAAGACGCATCAGTCTCAGCCAGCAGTCTGAAAAACTCCTCCTCCAACTGCCCGTTTCCGGAAAATCCCAGATTGACCACAGGAAAATCGAGCTTTCTTTGCAGAATATTGGTCCAGGCCATACCGGGACGCGAGGCGCATGCTCCCTGCGCAATGGATGTTCCATAAATCACCACAGGCTTCTTCTTTGACGGAGCAGCAAACTCAAAATGACTTCCGGCCGGTACACCTATTTCCATCAGGTTTACTCCATTGTAAAGAGGCAGGTAGAGACAGAATTCATTTCCTTTGTCCGACTGACGACGATAAGTAAGATTATCATATGTATAACGTACCGTATCTCCAAAAGAATATTTTCCGGCACACCATAAAGCCTGTCCGTCAGCATCCTTCATGTACAAATCGACTCCACTGACTCCCGTTGCCGGCATATGCGGCATAGAAAAGCCAGATGTAACCGTGTATTTCACCTGTATTTTCGATGCATTTGTCGTGAACTTAATATACAAGCCTGCACTCTGACAGGACAAATCCCACAAAGCTTTCCGTACCACCTTCTCTGCACGGTCCGGAAGACGATGATATTTTGCACCGATCTCTTCATTCCAGCAACGTCCCTGTACAGGGATTTCCCCTTTACCAAAAGGATTATACCAGTCAGTCTGTGCAAAAATCTGGACACTGCTCCATAAAAGAACAGCTAAAATTCCCAAAGAATGTTTCATATCAGTTACTTTTTAAAACTTCTCATTAAAGGCACTCTTGATAGGCCGGGCAATCCATACCTGCGGCTGTTCAACTCCCAGCATAAATGCCACAGTACCTGCTATATCATACACCATTGTACTTTCGGTAATCTGAGCACCCTGCTTGATACCTTTTCCATAAAAGACAATCGGTGTCTGCATCTCATTCATCGTCTTACCGCCATGACCGGTTCCTTTTCCTCCATGATCGGCAGAGAGTATAAATACGGTCTCGTCCATCATTCCGGCCTCTTTCACTGCAGATACGATCAGTGCCAGAGCCTGGTCCAGATGAGTCAGCATCTTAAAATAATCTTCTGATTCCCAACCCTTGCTATGTCCGGCACCGTCCGGCTCACCGAAAATAACCGAACAAAACATCGGTTTCTTCTCCTTGAGGTAAGACAATACATCCTTCAGTTCTTCTTTGGAGTTTTCAGCAGACAGATTCAAAGGCTGAACATGATTAATGGCCAAAGTATCAACCAGGTATTTCATGCCATTCCATTCATAGAAGAAACCAAGTTCTGCATCAGGATATTTGGCTCTGATACCACTGTAGATATCCGGAAATATACCATGTTCGTTGAGAACCCGAGAAGGCAGGTCAGGTGTAGAACTACCCCACTCAGTATATCCGTGAAGTTCCGGACCTGCTCCCATAAACATCGAAGCCCAGTTGACGGCACTTGAAGAAGGAAGAACCGAACGGTTCTCCAAAGTGTAACAGCCATCCTGCATCATACTGCGGAACTGAGGCATTTCCGCACCATTATTCAGGCTGTATGAACTCAAGCCGTCGAAACCGACAAGAACAATATGCTTCGGAGGATTCGGCAGAGACTTTCCATTCTCACTTCCACTACAAGACAAAAGGACGCATGACAAGATGCCCCAAACGACTAAATACAATTTTTTCATAATATAAATTCTTTAAATGTTTATAACCCTTATTTCCCATCAGAATAAATGTTCCCTTCAGCGCAAAGTTCCCCTCATTTACTACTTTGCAAAGTTTTCACTTTAAAGGAACAAAAACAATATATGCATCATCTGCTTTTTTCACTGCCAAAGATAATACTTTGGGAGCATTATTTTCAAAAAAAACAAAGGGACGCTCCATCCGGTCGGGCAAAATACAACCTCCCCCATACAATGGAATCTCCTTTTTCATAATCTTGAAGTCCAAAGCTTTCTTCCAGTCCAGGCCATTGGAAGAAACCATCATTCCTATGTAAGTATGTGCATGAAAGCAAGCATAATAAACAGAATTCTTCTGATCACACCATAAAGACATGTCTTCCGTATCCCAGTCCTGAATAACCGGCTTATCCTGAAGAACAAATCCCCTGTCCGGATAACTGGAAACAGCAACAGCCTGATTACGTTCAAATTTGGTAGAACCAGGCTTGTCCCCTTTCACAATCAAATAATAGCGTTTATCAACTCCTTGTACGATTGCAGGATTTACAACTAATGTTTCAATCGGTCCGTCAGGTTCCAGCAAAGGCTTTTCATTAATTGAAAATTCTCCATTCAGACTCTCGGAAGAAGCAACAAACGTACGCTGATTGACCCTCAAAGGCTGCCAGTTCTTATGAGAATAACCACCCCGGGCAGTCTCAATCAACTCTTCATTAGAGATATCTCTGCCTAAAGACGTGCTGCAGAAATAAAGATAATATTTCCCCTCAAAATATTTAATCTTAGGATTATGAGCCGTTATCATATCTCCTTTCCGGTATACATCCTTTTCGAAATCAAGAACGGTATTCTGATAGTGATAAGGCCCAGCCGGATGATCTGCCACAGCATGTGCTATGGTCGAATGAGTCAGCCAGGCATAAAAAGTGTATGTCCGTTTCCAACGGGAATAAAACAAATGATATTTCCCGTCTTCCCCCTTAATCACCGAACTGCACCAATGATAAAAAGTGGTATCACGAAAAATATTTTCTGCCTTTACCTTCATGATCTTATCAGAGAAGGTAAGTTCATTCTCTCTGGCAAGACTATCCTGACAAGACTCCAATCCGGTATCCTCTTCATTTGTCAGAAAATCCTCTGTCGCCGGATTTTCTCTCCCGTCCTTTTTCACAAAAGAAGAGATGTCTCTCTGTCCTGAATTATCGGACAGAGAGAACACCTCTTGAGAGAAAAAACTTATAATCAATATATTAAGAAGAAACAGCAATAAAGATCTTTTCATGAAAGCTTAATCTTTGAAATCAACAAATACGTCTTTTATGAAAGATACCAAAGGAAAGCTGCCCAATTTCTCCGGCAAGCCGATTTCAGAAGGAGTCGGCGGCAAGAATTTTGCTTCCGTACCCTTCATGGAAAGTCCGTTATGATCAAGCGTCACAATGCCATACAAAGGTTTGTCGAAGGGCAATGAATATTTCAACAGAGAATATTTGTCATTGATTTCTGCCGGATACCGCTTCTCAGTCTGGGTTTCACAATCTGCCCAAACATACGAGGCACTGTTGATCTGAACATAAGTAATCCCGTTAATCACATCCGTATAGTTGCTGTGATCGTGACCGCTAAAGGCAGCAACGACTTTTGTAAATCCGGCTCTCTTGTTTTCAGCTTCCAGAATGTCGCGAACATCATATCCATTCTTCATTGCTCTGTCTATACTCTGGTGAGAAAAAAGAATGCAGCGTTTGGTTGTTGCCGCCAGATCCTTTTTCAGCCATTCCATCTGTTCAGGATCCATAAAGGCCCGCTTACGGCTGTCTACATAATAATTGGCTTTATTATAAGGAATATATTTCCCCTCATCAAACAAATTATTTCCGTCAAGCACAATAAAATGGAAATCACCCTTGTCAAAAGAATAATAACGGCCCGGCATGCCGAATCCGGCAACAAACTCTTCTTTGGAATATTTATCCAGGTCGTGATTTCCCAGAACATGATACTTTTCTCCTTTATACTGATCCCATACTTTCTGCAAAGGCTGGCTGACACTGTCCAGACGAATAAAATCGCCCAACTGAATCAAAAAGTCTACATTCTCAGCATTGGCTGCATCCACTACAGCCTGCATACGTTCACGCCCGTCAGGAAGATCAGGAGCATGAAGATCGGAAACAATAGCAAATTTAATGGGTTTCTCTGCTTGTTTGCAAGAGTACAATCCCCACATACTCAACACAATGAAAATGCCATAAAACAATTTAGTTTTCATAATTTCAATTAATTTAGTATTCTATATTCTTATCCTTTATATTGGCAGAAAGATAAAACTTTCTGCCAATAAAATAATTATCTTATCACCACCCCGGATTCTGTTTCAATTCAGGATTCAAAGTTAATTCATTTGTTGGAATTGGAGACAAATAATCTCGTCCTAAATTAAACTGATATCCATTATTCATCGCCGGATAAGCACTAAACGGATCAATATGTCCTTGTTCGTCTTCACCTAAATTAGCCCATGCTTCTTTAAACGCATCTGTTGCATCCGGATAGTTACTCCACTGTGACTTAATTGCTCCCTGTGGTTTCTTACCAAGCATCAACTCATCCACTGCAGCCCAACGATAAATATCATCATGACGATATCCTTCGCATGCAAACTCGACTTTACGCTCACGACGAATTTCATTCAACAGAGGACTTATATTCTTAAATTCCCAATTGGGATCTGGAGTAATATTATTCATATCTAACAAACCAGTCATACCCACTCTTTTACGTAAGGCATTTATTGTCTTGTCAATATCAGCCTGAGTTATCACACCCAGTTCAGCTTTAGCTTCCGCATTAATCAATAAAGCTTCTGCGTATCTGAAATAAATAGTAGCAATAGTTGATTGAGAGTTAATACATTCTATATAATCAGTATTATACCCCTTATACAACTGATATCCTGTAGGACAAGTATTCGATACTGCTCCTTCAAATGCCGGTGTCTTAAAAAAAGAATTATCATTATCAAAAAAGATATGCTTCTCGTCGTCTACAAAAATCGTTTGAGACAATCTGGGATCTCTGTTTTTTACTACATTCTGTAGTGTGCTATTTCCCTGATACATTTCAGAAACAGAGATTGGTTTACCATCCAGACAAAGATAAGCATCTACCATACTCTGAGTCAAACCTCTTCCTGCTCCATAATAATAGCCTCCCCAATGCGTATACTGCCCATCTTCTACAGAATAACGTCTCCATAACAACATTTCCTTGTTATTGCTATAATCCCGCTGATTGAATAAGTTTGTATATCCGAAATCACCGGTACAATCTGTTAAAGCAGTATTTCCATTGGATGCAGCTAAAGCCATTAAAGCATCAGAAGCTTCAACTGCCTTCGACAAGAATTCGCTGCCATCAGACCCATCAACTTTAAATGGAGTGTTTTTCAGACCATGATATTTTTCCCAGGTACCCTCATACAATGCAATCCGAGCTTGCAACAACAGGGCTACTTCCTTAGTTAAACGTCCGGTATAAGAAGAAGTACGCTCCGGCAGACACTCTACAGATTTATCCAAATCAACCATAATTGAGTCTACAACCTGATTACGAGGCAAACGACCACTATATAAAACAGTCGAAGTATTATCCAATACAGAAGTAACCCATGGAACATCTCCAAACTTCTTCAGCTTCTCAAAATAAAAAAGAGAACGGAAAAACAAAGCTTCACCCACATATTGGGAAACCTGCTCCCAAGGAGCATCTACCCGCTGATAATTATTCATAAAATAATTGATATTACGCAAGATAGCCCAATCTCCAGTAGACCATCCTCCGCCGGAAGCAGGAATCGTAGATTCTCCATTCATGTGCGTATTATAATTATAAGCGATCTGAGTATCACTACCATTATCAGCATCCAAACCATAAGGCCCAATAATTCCCCACCCCGTATATCGAGGCAATAAAGCATCTTGATTATAAAAATTATTAGCATATAGTTCCAAATCATTCACAGACTGCCAGAAATTAGCATCACTAATATTCACAATAGGGGCTCTTTCCAGAAAACTATCATTACAGGAAGACAAAGTTCCCATCAGAAAGGCTGTCGCAATATATGTACCTAAACAACTTTTTTTCATATTCTTTGAATTTTAAAATGTAACATTTACTCCTACCGACCATGTACGTTGCAACGGATACAATTTTCCGTCAGTTGCAGAAAATTCAGGATCAATATTATCCATCATACCTGTTATTGTCGCCAGGTTATCCACACTCATATAAACTCTTAGTCTTTCAAAATTAATTTTGCTAATCAAGGCTTTAGGGAAAGAATATCCTAATTGCAGATTTTTGATACGCATATAAGCTGCATTCTGCAAATAACGTGTCTGTACTTGAGTATTTTTGCTATTCTGAGAAGACAGGTAATATTTGGGGAAGTAACCATTAGGATTATCCTTTGTCCATCTGTCTTTATGAGTAGACAATACGGAACTTTGCCACTGGTCACCAACGATTCCCCAGAATATATTCGAATTAACCCAAGCATCTCGTTTGGCAACTCCTTGGAAGAATACAGAAAGATCAAAACCTTTCCATTCAGCATTCAAGTTCAAACCAAAAGAGAAACGCGGTGTTGTATTACCAATCACTTTTTTATCTCCTGGATTCTCCAAAGTATTGTCTCCCCAGTCAATTACACCATCTCCATCCAAATCTTTATAACGGATATCTCCAGGTGTCCATGTTGCATAAATTTTTTCCTGAGAAGGAGCTGAAGCTATTTCTTCTTCGGACTGGAAGAAACCAACAGTTTCATATCCCCATATATCTCCCACTTTTCGTCCTTCATACCAAGTTGTATTTAATCCTGTCGGATTAGGATATTCAGTAATCTTACTCATATAATCACTCAGAACGAAGGATGCACCATAACTGAAATCATTGATCTGATCTCTCCATTTAACAGAAAGATCGAAACCTGTGGTTTCCATAGCTGAATTATTCATCTGAGGAGAGGATGCACCAATAATAGAAGGCAACACCTCTGCAGGACCGACAAAGTCCTTGGCTGAACGCTTATACCAGTCGAATTCAAAATTCAGACGGTTATTCAAGAAACTCATATCAACACCGAAATCTATCGTATTTGTTGTTACCCAGGTCAAATTAGGATTAATAAGTCCCGGATAACTAACGTATGCTTGTCTTCCGTCTGCAAACAGCCAGTTACTGTTTATAGGAGAAACAGTTGACATAGAAGGATAGAACGGATAATAACTGCTTGTAAAACTTTGGTCACCCAAAGAACCGTATGAAACCCTGAATTTCAAATTATTTACATAATCTTTCACCGGTTCCCAAAAGTTTTCTTTTGAGATTACCCATGCGGCAGAAGCACCTGGATAGAACTTATAACGTACATCTTTTAAGAAACGAGAAGTTCCATCATAACGTCCGTTCAATTCAAACAGATATTTTTCTTTGTAATTATAGTTAATACGTCCAAAGCCACCTCGAATAGCAAGCTGACTGGCTGTATCACTTGTTGACGGAGTCTTACCATAAGTAAGTGATAAAGACGGATTATTATCAGAATACAAATAAGAATTAGATGACTTTTGTCCCAAGTTATCATACAATTCTTGTGTATATCCGATCATTACCTTGAAGAAATGATCCCCAAACTGCTTCTCATATGAACTAAATAAGTTAACAACATGATGCTGATATTTATAACTATTACGGGAGAAACTATTGGGAGCTGTACCTGAATATAAAGATGTAGCACCACTAGGATTAGTTACATAAAGAGTCTTTATGTGTTCACTGTTTTCTGTATAAGTTCCATCGTATGTATAATTGGCTGTGATATCCCATCCTGGTAACGGAGTAATAACAAATTCTCCTGTCAGAGTAACCTGATCATCTGTTTCCTTCAAACGGCCTCCTTCTTCTTGCAAACGTATATCACTTGGATAAGAATAGAACCCATCCGGATTACGCAATGGGGCAGTCGGCCATTTTCTAGCGATTTGATGCATATAGTTACCACCTGTTTTACCTGCGTATGTACTAGGAGTATCAGTCGTTATTCGAGAATAAGCTCCACGAACATTAAAAGACAGCCAGTTTGTTAAATTAGTAGAAAGATTGGTACGGATATTATAACGTTTGTATACATCTCCTCCAAATTCATACATACCATCTTTCTGGTTATAGCCCAGGCCTACATAATAATTTGATTTATCTGTACCTCCAGAAACTCCAACATTATGTTGTTGGCTGAACGAAAGATCCTTGAACCAGATATCAAACCAATCATTATTTCCATTACCAGTCCATGTCAGCCAGCTGTCTGCTCCTGACGGATCACGAATTGTTTCATCTTTCAAAATACCAGCCTGATAATCTTTGATACGCTGAATATTTTCATCGGTAAATGGACGAGCAATTCCGGCATTATCTGCAGCTTCATTATATAAGTTAGCGAATTCCAGAGAATTCAGCATTTTAGGAAGATTAATAGGCTGAGCCATACCAAAATTATTATTATAGGTAATAGTAGCCTTCGAATTTCTTTTTCCTTTCTTAGTATTAATAATGATAACACCATAAGGAGCACTCGATCCATAAATAGCCGTAGAGGCTGCATCCTTCAGGACAGAAATACTTTCAACATCTTCCATGTTAATGGAATTAATATCTCCTCCTTGAACTCCATCAATCACAATCAAAGGTGACGCAGAAGTAGAAGTCATATTGCCATTACCATCTACACCAAAACCCGTATATCCACGAATATTAATATTCTGTGTACTACCGGGGGCACCACCACCAGAAGAAGAAATATTCAAGTTAGCAACAGTTCCCTGCAAAGCCTGTGAAAGATTAGTTACAGGTCGGCTTTCTAATGCTTTCCCACTAATCTGAGCAACAGATCCTGTCAAATTCTCTTTCTTCATTGCACCATATCCAACAACAACTACCTCTTCAAGCATTTTTGTATCTTCCTTCAAGGTAACAGACAATGCTTTCCCTGATGCAACGGGAAGAACCTCAGACTTATATCCAATATATGATACTTCTAATAACCCTCCGACAACAGCATCTAATGTAAAAGTACCATCAATGTCCGTAATTGTTCCGTTCAAGGTTCCCTGCTCCATAATCGTAGCTCCAATGACAGGTTCACCATTGGCATCGGTCACTTTTCCCTTAATGCGCTCCTTTTTACCTGCATTAGGAACTTGTGATGATGCTTTCTTTATAATGATTTTTTTGTCCTTGATCTCATATTCCAAGCCAGATTGCCCTTGTAAAATCTGCTTTACGACCTCTTCAATTGCGGCATCTTTTGCAGATACAGAAATACGCTTCCGTGTATTAACATCCTGTGAAGAAAAAACAAATGAATATCCGGACTCCTTTTTTAACTTCTCCATCGCCTCCTTAACAGTAACATTACTGACTTTCAACGATATATCCTGTGAAAACGCAGATAAATTGAGGCAAAAGGCAGCCGAGGCTACCAACATAGCCTTACCTATATATCTCATAATTCTTTTCTGATTTTATAATTTATAACTAAGATAAATACCCCAAGAATTAAAGAATCTGCTACATTTGCAGAATCTTATTCTTTTATAAGATTTCCTTATCAAGAAAACTTGATTTTATGAACGGGAGGATGTGGCCGCATTCTCCTGTTTGTTTTTTCAAGTCTCCTTACTACTTATCAACCAGAAGACCAGTGTTCCATAATCTCTTCATTTTAAGGTTCTACATATTATTAACTAAAATAAAATATACTTCCCATCTTTATAAACATATCTCATCTGCCCTGTAGAAGCTATCGTTTCCAGAACTTCCTCTATAGAACTTCCAAAAGTCTTAAAACTGCCATAAAAACGTCTGTCTCGTACAGAATCTACAACTTCTATGGATACATCATAACTTCGCATCAATTCTTTTGCTATGTCTTTTAACAGTTCCTCATCAAAAAACAATTCATCTTTCGTCCATACCATAGAATTACGAACCGCAGCCTTACGCTTTATCATTTCACCGGTAGCTTTATTTAAGATTACTTTCTCTTCCGGATTCAGATAAATATCCTGCATTGTTTTTATACCATTATGCAAAGCTACACTTCCTTCCAATAGATTCACAACAACTTCTTCATCCTCCGGATAATTTCGAAAATTAAATTTCGTACCCAACACCCGTAAATTCAGTTCTTTTGTATTTACTTCAAAAGGTATATGCTCATTGTGAGTAACTTCAAAATATCCTTCTCCCTCCAATTTCACCTGACGATCATCTACTCCAAAACCTTGTGAGTACGTTATTTTAGAACCTGCATTCAACCATACTAAAGTACCATCTGGAAGAAAAAGTTTTGTTCGTGCCCCAAGTGGAGCCTCAATACTCATATCTGCAAAATCTTCCTTAACTGTTTCTTTTCCCTGCCAATAGGCTAACGGAAGCAGCAACAATAAAATAACAGCTGCAACCCAACGCATTTTACTCCATAACTTAACCGTCTGTTTTTTTCTCTTCTCTATCGAAAGAACTCTTCGCTTAAATAGATCAAAAGCTTTTTGCTGGTCAAAAGAAGCCGTATCTCCTGATACTCCGGCGGAAAACCAGATTTCAACTTGACGACGCATATAAATCCGGTTTTCCTCCGACTCTAATGCCCATTCTTTTAAACAAGCCAATCCTTCCGCATTCAGTTTACCGGCAAAATATTGCTCTATCAATACATCTATCTCATGATCCTGTTTTTCCTTCATATAATACGGCTTTTACTAATAAGACAAAAAATCTAAAAGACAGGGTAGTCAAAAAAGAGATTTTTTTCAATTTCCCATAAAAAAATAAAATACCAATAAATGAAGATACTGTTGTAATCGCTTCTGTAAAAAAGCTAAAGCATTCTTTATATGATACTTTACTGTATTTACTGAAATGTTTTGCTCACGTGCTATTTCTTCATAAGATTTTTGTTCGAAACGACTTTTTTTAAATACAGCACGACATTCTGCTGGAAGCTCTTCTATTGCTCTAAATAATTCCTCCTCCAATTCTTGTTCCAGCAAATATCCTAATGGATGATTCTCCTCAACAAATAAAACTTCTATCAAATCAATATTCTCTGGAAGCATAAACGATGACAAACTAACTTCCTCCTTTAAAGTTCGGGAAGTTAATTCATTTAAACAACGGTTACGGACCGCTCTCATCAAATAAGCCCGAATGGAACTGGTTATATCAAGCTCAGACCGGTGCTCCCATAGCCAAAATATTACATCATCTACGATCTCTTCCGCTAAGTCCCTATTATCAAGCAGTCGATTGGCAAAGCGGCACAGAAGCACATAATGCCGGTCATAAATAAACCGGAATGCCCTTTCATCACCTTGCTTCAATTTTTTGATAATCAGTTCATCCATAAATGTTGTACTTCATGAAATTTAATCCTCAGAAAGTATTTCAGTCTATTATTTAACAGATCTTAAAACCAAAAGTGATGGCAAGTTATCAAGAAAATCTTGAACGTGCAAGAAGACAACAAAATATGTAAAATAGAAAAGCTAATACTTTTTTGTTCTCTTATATAATTATAGAAGCCTACACTACAGATTTCCAAACACCTTCACAACATAGAAATTTAAATACATACTTATCACATTTATATAATTCAACTTCCCATATCACAAAGTTAATCCCCGAACATCGTTGAAAAAATGAATCAATATAAATAATATTATATTCTTATGATTTCTTATTTATGCAATTCCATTGAAACACAACCGAAACCTATGTATTATACATAAGTCATTTATTTTCTGGCTTTCTTTCATTCACTTCTCTATCACAAATGAAATCTCAAAAAACAACCTTATAATATAATCATTATAAAAATAAGATTTTGTCTGAAGATCAAAAGAAAAATGCGTAAAGCACAATTCTAAAACAGAATTCAACTTTACGCATTTTGGATTCAAATTATTTCTGAAGCCAACGGGTCAAAGAAGTTGTTGGAGTCTTCACTACAAACTTATAAAACTTGGAAGACGAATACTTTCCTAAATCCACAACAAAACGTCCTGTACTGGCTTTTACCCGACCTATTTCTGACCAGTTATCCTTACCTCCTTCTTTATAAGCGTTGGTTGTAGCCATATAAACAACAGCTTCATCTTTGGCACCTTCCCCTTTCCAGCATAAAGTAACCTGATTGTCATAAGGATGGGTTGTCAGGTCATAAATATCCGTAGGGCCATAGAAGGAGATACCATCTTTTTCAAAAGCTACATCTCTGGGCATCTGGAAATCCATAAAACGGCAGATTGTAGGAAGTATATCTACCAAAGCTAAAGTAGGACGGGTAAACTGTGCATTCAACGCACGGACATTGGTTGAAACCCATACACTACGTTCGCGGGCCAATTGTCCACCATGATGATGTCCGCTTTCTCCACGGCCATGGTCTGTTGTCACAATCACCATCCATTCTTCATCAAACTTCTTTTCACGGTATTGAACTGCCTCCCAAATCATTCCAACCAGATCATCTGTCTTATTTACATAACGGTCCATAAAAGCCCCATCACCATAAATATGGAAACCGGAATCGGTATACCACAAATACACCCAACTCAAATCAGGAGCATTCTCACGGATACAAGCTGCTGCTTCTTTGCATACAACTGAGTCAATATCAAAAATATGAAGGTCATCTTTCTTCGCAGGGAAACGATCCTTATCCAATTCATACCCATCACAGACATAATCTATTTTCAGATGATCAGTCTCAGGCTTTCCTTCACCGATCAATACAGTCCGGTTATCAGTCCAGCTGGAGAACAAAGCCGTCTTAAAATCTTTATTTTGATTCTTGGCTATCCGGAAAAGTGACCAATAATTATAATTGGGATTCAGATTGGAATTCCCATTTACATTATGTTTATTCATCCAGGTTCCTGTCAGAATATTCATGTAACCAATCGCTGATATGGTAGGAGTCTGCGAATATGCACCTACTTCTCCTCCCGTATAAGCACGGGCATAACCTCCCTTGGAAGCTATATCGAATATATTCTTCGGATGTACCCGCTCAATATAATCAGCAGGAATACCGTCCAACACAATGTAAAGAGCCTTACGTGTTTTGCCTTGAAGGGCTGTCACACAACAGACAACCCATAAAAAAATCAGTAACCGTTTCATCATAATACTATTATAAAGTTATGTTTAATAAACCCCAACTACCATACTGGTCAACATATTTTTCACACCTATCTTCTTGGGGCTGTTATAAAAAATTGCTGACCACATTTTAAACCCTTATTCCACATAGCAGAAATTGATTACAAATTAACAGAAATAATGGGAGAAAATAAATAATCTATTCATTTTTTTCGTTACTTTGCCCTTGGTTTTTGTAAGGCCTTAAATAGACAATCATAAAAAACAGACATTTACACACAAAGGTATCAATAAAATTACTTATGAAAAAAAGACTTTTATCATGGAGCGTATTAAGCTTGCTGTTGCTGGGACAACCTGCCTTCTCGCAAAATCTGTTACTGCCGGTTCCTTCCGATAAACCCAGTAAAGCCCAACTCAAACAAATCGAACGGAAATATGGTATGTTCATTCATTTCGGAATTAATACTTTTCATGACGAAGAATGGACAGATGGCTCCAAACCTGCCGAATCATACGCTCCTTCACAAATTGATGCAGAACAATGGATACGGTCTGCCAAGGATGCTGGTATGAAATACGTTATCCTGATAACCAAACACCATGACGGATTCTGCCTTTGGGACAGCAAATACACAGAATATGATGTTGCATCTTCCGGAAATCATACAGATGTGGTAAAAGCTGTAGCCAAAGCATGCAAAAAATATGGGATAGGACTGGGACTGTATTATTCTTTATGGGACCGGAAAGTAAATCCGGATGTGGATGATCAAAGCAAAGACGCTGCCTACAACTCTTACATGATTGCGCAATTAAAAGAGCTGGTTGATAAAGTAAAGCCATATACACCTATCGTAGAATTCTGGTTTGATGGAGGATGGACCAAACAGAATTACCGCTGGCCTGTTATGGATATCTACCAGACCATCAAGTCTCAGGAGCCAGATTGCCAGATCGGTATCAACTGGAGCATTGGTTCTCCCGAGAATGTAGATGCCCATCCGGTACTACCGGAACAGCAAAAAGCAGGATTCCCTATTCGTTATTTCCCCAGTGATTTCCGTCTGGGTGACCCGTATCTGCCAACCGATAATGATCCCAAGACTTTCACTCACGATGGCAAAGATTACTACATGCCATGGGAGTCCACAGTATGTATCAGTCAGCGATGGTTCTATAATACAACGGACAACCAGTTTAAGTCTGTAGAAGAACTGGAAAAATTATATCGTCAATGTACCAAAAACGACAATATCCTGATTCTGAACTGTCCTCCGGGAAGAGACGGTAAATTAAGAAACAAAGATATTGAGATCTTAAAAGAACTCAGAAAACGTTTAGGTATCTAATATATACGGAAAAAGAGGGTGTCATAACATTCAAATCTTAAGTATCACTTTATCACATAATGACACCCTCTTTCCGATTAAAGATTATTCCAAAATCCCCGTCTCAGCGAAGATATTCCTTGAAAAAAGTTTCTATCTTATCAAAAGGAATAATATCTGTCTGATCGTACAAGTCTACATGACTTGCCCCGGAAATAATCATCAGTTCCTTATTATCCCCTTTCAACCGCTTGAAAGTATCTTCACTGAAATAGCGTGAATGGGCTTTCTCTCCATGAATCAGCAAGACAGCACTCCGAATCTCATCACAATAAGAAAGGATAGGCATATTTATAAACGAAAGTGCAGATGTTTTATTCCATCCGTTATTAGAATTCAAAGAACGCTGATGATATCCCCGCTTCGTTTTATAATAAGCATAATAATCCTTCACAAATTGAGGAGCATCTTCCGGAAGCGGATCAATCACTCCTCCAGCAAGTGCATAACTGCCGTTTTTCATATCTTCCGTACGCTGAGCATTCAGCTGTTTTCGAAGTTCATAACGCTGGTCTGCATTCATGGCATCAAAATAGCCGTTGGCGGTTACCCGGCTCATATCATACATCGTCGAAGCGACCGTTGCCTTGATGCGTGTATCAATGGCTGCTGCATTGATGGCAAATCCTCCCCAACCACAGATTCCCATAATTCCAATGCGGTCAGCATCCACCAGATCACATACAGACAGAAAATCGACTGCTGCACAGAAATCTTCCGTATTTATATCAGGAGAAGCTACATAACGCGGTTCTCCACTGCTTTCCCCTGTAAAAGAAGGATCAAAAGCAATGGTCAGAAATCCCCGTTCTGCCATTGTCTGAGCATACAAACCTGAGACTTGTTCTTTAACGGCTCCAAATGGTCCGCTCACGGCGATTGCAGGAAGTTTGCCTTCTGTCCCTTTAGGAATATACATATCTGCAGCCAGTGTAATACCATATCGGTTAACAAAGGTTACCTTCCGATGCTCTACTTTATTACTCTGTGGAAATACTTTATCCCACACTTCTGTCAGTTTTAAATCTTTCATACCATTACTGTTTTTTAAACCATTCTTACTTTGTGCATTCAAAGCTTCTCCAGTAAAAAGAAAAGCCAATAGAAAGCCAATAACCAGTTTATTCATAAGACTTCATTTTTATATTGCAAATGTAATGCCTGCCTGATTATTATTAAGTACCCGAATTACAGATAATTGTATCTGGATTACATTTTCAGGTACCCTTTGTGATTGTTGAATGGTATCATGTCAGATTTTTATTCCTAAAGCTCTGTGGGTGTACGAAATGAACTGATTAATTCCAGTAATTCCTGATTAGCACGGCCATTTATTGCAGCCTCCCGTTTCTCCTCAAAAAGATCTAAAGTAGCAGAACATTCTCCACAAATATCAATACCGGCTATTTTTTCATGACGAAAGACAACTGCCAGCAACTGCTCCAGTTCCTGAAGACTGAGAGATCCTTGATCCCAATTGGTTACAGCCGATTCTGGATTAAGTACATCCTTATCTATGGAAATATAAACAGGTTCATTAACATGCTCTGATGCAAAACGCTTCCAGGTTTCTTCCTGTTTCAGCGCTTTTTCTCCATAAAAATGAACCCTATCTCTGTAAATATCCGGCACTGCACGGATTAACGCCTCCGAGGCTCCGGCTACAACCACTTTCTGTAAATAAGGGTTCGTATCCAGCATATCCTTTACCCAACTTCCGCAAGAAATCATATCCTCAAACAAAGGAAGTTGCATATCCGGATGATGATCAAAAACTAATAGAGAAAACGGATAGTTCAGTTTGTCCGTCCAGAATTTTGTCAGGTAATGATAATTTCCTGAGTCAATAAAATGAATTCCTTCTGCCGGATAATCCGCAATCAATCGTTTGAGAGAAGCAGCTCCTTCTTCATCACAATAGCATTCCGTCCCATACAAATGACGGCAATCTAGCCAAATACAGTTTTGATTACGGATAAATAGTTCATAGTTATACACTCCTGTAAAATCCATGATAATCAATTGTTTCTTCATATATCCTCCTTTTATGGAATCGTCGGACAAAGAAAACAAACTTTTGATCACCATTTTTTACGGATTGTGCTAAAATAAGTTTTCCACAACCCTGAACCGGATGTTCAGAAGTTGTGGAAAACTTATTTTATTATTTCAGACGAACAGAGAAAATGGATGGCTTCCCGTTTGACTGAAGAATACGAATCTGCAAACGCTGGGCGGATATCGGTTCATCCAGTTTGCAGGAAATTGTTCCATATCCCATAAAGCTTTCTCCACGCTGTTTGGGAATCACGCCACTCTGGTAAACCGGAACCCACTTTCCATTATCTTCCTTATCAATGGATAACTGTGTAATGCTATTTTCACCGATAATCAGGAATATCTCCTGAAACTTACTCTCTTTCCGTAAATTCACAGTCATGGAGGCCAATGAATCAGCAGACATCCATGAAGTAGAGACATCATTATCCACTGCATAAGACGGACCATAATGCAATGTATCATTCTTATAGATACTTGTAGCCTCAGCAGTAGCATCCGTAATCAAGGACTGAGGTTTCTTCAGTTCTTTTGGGAAAGGTTTTCCATTTTCAATACCCAGTTGCCGGGCCAACGTCAGAATATTTTCTATTGCTTTCGGATTCTGCTTTCCCTGTGTATCTGGAGGAATATTCAGCAACAGACAGTTGTCATTAATTGTTGCCGTATAGAAAATGTCAGCCAGTTCTTCTACATCACGCACTGTAGTGTCTTCCGGATGACTGAACCAGTTTCCAATTACAGAAATTGTCTGTGTACTTTCAAATGGCAGATAATATTGCTTACCGCTGTGTGTATAAATTTTAGGATCATCAGCCACAGGAAGGAAAGGATCCCATAAACGAAAATCAGAAGGGAAATAAATAATAGAATCACCTTCCTGCATATCTACAGGACGTTTACCTATTGTCCAGTTGGTTGAGATCTGACAGTCCGGCTGCATACTTTTTACAAAATCATATACCTCCTGCAAATGCCAGTCTTCCGTTTTCCGGTCCCAGGCTCCGTCAAACCAAAGTTCATGAACCGGCCCATAACCGGTCATCAACTCCTGAAGCTGATTCTTCATATACTGAATATACACTTTTTTATCTTCATCCTGATAACAAGGCTCATGCCGGTCCCATAAAGAATAATAAACAGAGAATGCTATCCCTTCTTTCTGGCAGGCATCCGATACAGCCTTTACAATATCCACCTTATGCTCGATAGCCGGATTGGCAATGTCATGATCGGTATACTTACTATCCCACAAACAAAATCCGTCGTGATGCTTTGTTGTAAGAACAATCGAACGCATGCCGGCCTTTTTTGCATTTCTCACCCAGCCTGCAGCTTGTTCTGCAATGTCAGCCGGTGGAGCATAAACTCCGGCAGCAGCAGTTCCGTCACTCCATTCTGCATTCAAATAAGTATTCATCCCGAAATGCAAAAACATACCATATTTCCGGTCAATCATAGCTTGCTGGCCCGGAGTAGGCTGAATAGTTGAATCCGTAGTTGAGCAACTTTGCATCATTCCCCCCAAGCAAAGCCCCAACATCAAAATGCCTGAATGTGTTAATCTTTTCATTTTCTTTTTATTTATTATCTAGGTTAATCGGCAACAAAAGTAACAAACTTTTTAGGAACAATGTCTAAAAAATGTTATAAAACAGAGTTTTTTCAAATAGCCACTTGCAGATTTCAGAAAAGTCCGTACCTTTGCAACGTGTTTTTCATAGTATTAGATTTAAGGTTAACAAAGGTTGGAGTACAGCGGTACTCCTTTTTTTTTGCCTAATCTCAACATCTCCTCTATCAAACAACATAATCCCAAGGAAAAACCACTCAAACCATTGATTGACAAACCAAAAATTCGTACTTTTGCAGAATCAATTGAAATTACGTAATTTAAATAAAATGAATCAAGAATTTGAGCTGATAGCCAAAACCTTCCAGGGGCTGGAAGAAGTACTGGCACGAGAACTCACCGAGCTGGGAGCCAGCAACATTGAAATCGGACGCCGTATGGTATCATTCACCGGCGATAAGGCCCTGATGTACAAAGCAAACTTTTGTCTTCGCACAGCCATCCGCATCCTGAAACCAATCAAACATTTCACTGCCAAAACAGCCGACGAAGTGTACGATGCTGTGAAAGCGATCGCCTGGGAAGAGTATTTGGACAACATGAGCAGCTTTGCTGTGGATGCCGTAGTATTCTCAAACGAATTCCGCCACTCCAAATTCGTTGCTTACAAAGTAAAAGATGCCATCGTAGATTATTTCCGTGAAAAGACAGGCAATCGTCCGTCGGTCCGTATCAGTAATCCGGACCTGGCTATCAACATCCATATAGCCGAAGATCAGTGTACTTTGTCTTTGGACAGTTCTGGAGAGTCGCTTCATCGTCGAGGATACCGTCAGGAACAGGTAGAAGCTCCGCTTAATGAGGTACTTGCTGCCGGAATGATCCTGATGACCGGATGGCGTGGAGAATGTGATCTGATTGATCCGATGTGTGGATCCGGAACAATTCCCATCGAAGCGGCCCTGATTGCACGCAACATTGCACCGGGTATTTTCCGCAAGGAATTCGGCTTCGAAAAATGGAAAGATTTTGATCAGAATCTGTTAGACTCCATTTATAATGATGATTCACAGGAACGTGAATTTACACACAAGATTTATGGCTACGACAATAATCCGAGAGCAAACGAAATTGCTACTCATAATGTCAAGGCTGCAGGAGTAAGCAAAGACGTTATTCTGAAAATCCAGCCGTTCCAACAGTTCGAACAGCCAAAGGAAAAAAGTATTATTATCACCAATCCTCCGTATGGCGAACGTATCTCTTCCGGAGATTTGCTGGAACTGTATAAAATGATCGGTGAACGTCTGAAACACGCCTTCACCGGTAACGATGCATGGATCTTGAGTTATCGGGATGAATGTTTCGACCAGATCGGTCTGAAAGCTTCAGTCAAGATTCCTTTGTTCAATGGTGCACTGGAATGCCAGTTCCGTCAATATCAGCTGTTTGACGGTAAATACAAGGTTTTCCGTAGCGAAAACGCAGGAAAAGACTTTAAGCCCAGACGCAACACAGACTCTCCGCGTCCCAAAACACGTTCATTCTCGCGCGACGGAGAACAGAAGGCTTTCCGTAAAAAAGAAGATCGTCCGTCCGGTTCCCGTAAAAACGAAGGCTTCCGCAAAGAAGAAGGCTTCCGCGGACGCAAGGCTGGTGACGGAAAAGAATTCACGCGCGAACGCCGTAACGAGTTCCGGTTCAAAGACGAATCAAAGCCACGCACACCCCGTCCTTCCACAGACGACGGACGCCCGAAACAGGCTCCCGGTCCACGCTATATGCACAGCCGCCGCAAACCGGAAATCGAGAGAGAAAACAATGAATCAATGGATGAACAATAATTACCGCTCAATCAAACAATGAAACGCGTATTCTTACTTGTATGCCTATTCTGTATGACAGCAACAGCTAGCTTCGCACAAGAAAAGAAATCCTATACCCTGGAAGATGTCATTCCGGGAGGAAACAATTACTTCAACCTGGTTCCGAAAAATATACCGGGACTGCAGTGGTGGGGAGACGTTTGTGTACGTACAGATGTAGAAAACATCGTAACCATCAATGTCCGCAATGGAAAAGAAACTGTACTGGTAACACTTGACGAAGTAAACGAAGCACTTCTCAATGGAGAAAAACCTTTTCAGCCAACTCAGGAACTGAAACAGCTCCGTACACTGATGGGAGCTTCTCTGCCCTGGGGAGATCAGAAAGTAATTACATTCCGTCAGGGAAACTATATGGTATGGTATGATTTCGGTCAGAAAAAGATCAGCAACCTGTTCCGCCTGAACGAAAAAGCTGCCAATCTGGACTTCTGCAAGGAGAATGGCTACGTAGCCTATACCGTGGGAAGCAATCTTTGCATCGCACATGAAGGAGAAAAGAATTTGCAGATCAATCCTGACGAAAAGAAAGCAGATCCGATGGATATCGTATACGGACAGGCTGTTCACCGCAACGAATTCGGAATCTATAAAGGTACATTCTGGAGCCCGAAAGGAAACTGTCTGGCTTTCTATCGCATGGATCAAAGCATGGTAACTGCTTATCCGCAGGTTAATACCACTACTCGCATTGCAACCCTTGAACCGGACAAATATCCGATGGCAGGAATGACCAGCCATAAGGTAACCGTAGGAGTATATCATATTCAGAGCGGAAAAACAGTTTATCTGCAGGCCGGAGACCCGACAGACCGTTACTTTACCAATATCAGCTGGTCTCCTGATGAAAAGAGCATCTATGTTATCGAACTGAACCGTGACCAGAATCATTCACAACTGGTACGCTACAATGCAGAAACCGGTGCCAAGGAAGCTATGCTGTTTGAAGAAACTCATCCCAAATATGTAGAGCCACAACATCCCATCGTATTCCTTCCCTGGGATAGCAACCAGTTCATCTACTGGAGCCAGCGCGATGGTTTCCATCACCTATACCTTTATAATAAGGAAGGGCAGCTGATCAAACAGCTGACACAAGGAGACTGGCTGGTTCAGGACATTCTGGGATTTAACACAGCCCGCAAAGAAATGATCATTGCGAGTACGGAAATCTCACCTCTACAGACCAATATCTTCAGTCTGAATGTAAAGACAGGCAAACGCACACTGCTCGGCCAGCAGGACGGAACACACTCAGCACGTCTCTCTGCCAGTGGAACTTACCTGATTGACAACTTTACATCATTCAATGTTCCCCGTGAAATCAGCATTCTGCCGACCAACGGAAAGACCGGAATCAACCTGCTGACAGCTACTGATCCGATGAAAGAACAGTATAATCTCCCGGAAATCACACTGGGTACCATCAAGGCTGCCGACGGAAAGACAGATCTTTATTATCGTCTCATCAAGCCGGTCAACTTCGATCCTAACAAGAAATATCCCGCCATTATCTATGTATATGGAGGACCGCACGCTCAGCTGATCCACAACAACCGTTTCTATGATGCACGGGGATGGGATCTGTACATGGCTCAGAAGGGATATGTCATGCTGACCGTAGACAGCCGTGGAAGTGATAACCGCGGACTGGAATTTGAAAACTGCACATTCCGTCAGTTAGGTGTGGAAGAAATGAAAGATCAGGTGGAAGGAGCTAAGTTCCTCCAGTCACTGCCTTATGTAAATGCAGATAAGATCGGTGTACACGGATGGAGTTTCGGTGGATTCATGACTACTAACCTGATGCTCACTTACCCCGAAATCTTCAAAGTAGGTGTTGCCGGCGGACCGGTTATCGACTGGCAGTACTACGAAGTGATGTACGGTGAACGCTACATGGACACTCCGCAGACCAATCCGGAAGGCTACAAGAACTCAAACCTGAAGCTGAAAGCCGGAAATCTGAAAGGACGTCTGGAAGTGATCATCGGTGGAGCAGACCCCACCTGTGTGCCTCAGCACAGCTATACTTTCCTGCGTGCCTGCATTGATGCCGGAACGCATCCCGATTTCTTTGTCTATCCGGAAGACGGACACAACATGATGGGACGCGACCGTGTACATCTGCACGAGCACATCACCCGCTACTTTGAAGATCATCTGAAGTAAAGCAAAACAAGAAAAGTCAAACCCATAATAACAAAACGAATTATGAAACTCTTATTGTTAGGCTCCGGGGGCCGCGAACATGCACTGGCATGGAAGATTGCACAAAGCCCTAAAATAGAGAAACTATACATTGCACCGGGAAATGCCGGTACACGTGAAGTGGGCGAAAACGTAGCTATCAAGGCTGACGATTTCGATGCCATCAAGCAATTCACTCTCGACAACGATATCCAGATGGTGGTTGTAGGTCCGGAAGATCCGCTGGTAAAAGGAATCTACGACTATTTCCGCAACGATGAAGCGTTGAAAAACATTCCGGTCATCGGTCCTTCAAAAGCAGGTGCCGTACTGGAAGGAAGCAAGGAATTCGCCAAAGGATTCATGCAGCGTCATCACATCCCGACCGCAGGATACAAGAGCATCACAGCCGACAACCTGGAAGAAGGACTGGCTTATCTGGAAACTCTTCAGGCACCCTACGTACTGAAAGCCGACGGACTGTGCGCCGGAAAAGGCGTACTGATTCTCCCGACTCTGGAAGAAGCCAAGAAAGAACTGAAAGAAATGCTGGGCGGCATGTTCGGAAATGCTTCAGCAACAGTTGTGATTGAAGAATTCCTGAGCGGAATTGAATGCTCCGTATTCGTACTTACCGACGGCAAGAGCTATAAGATCCTGCCCGAAGCCAAAGACTACAAACGTATCGGTGAAGGCGACAAAGGACTGAACACCGGAGGTATGGGTTCCGTATCTCCCGTGCCGTTTGCCGACAAGGAATGGATGCAGAAAGTAGAAGACCGCATCATCCGTCCTACAGTTGAAGGACTGGCAGCTGAAGGAATTGACTACAAGGGATTCATCTTCTTCGGACTGATCAATGTGAAGGGTGATCCGATGGTCATCGAATACAATGTCCGTATGGGTGATCCCGAAACGGAAAGCGTTATGCTGCGTATCAAGAGTGATCTTGTAGATCTGTTCGAAGGCGTAGCCGCAGGCAATCTCCACGAAAAGGAACTGGAAATCGATCCCCGCTCAGCAGTATGCGTCATGCTCGTATCAGGCGGCTATCCGGAAGCTTACGGAAAAGGTTATCCCATCAGCGGTATTGAAGAAGCCAAAGCCGGAGGCAGCATCGTATTCCATGCAGGAACAGCTGTTAAAGACGGACAGATCGTGACATCCGGAGGACGTGTCATCGCAGTCAGCTCATATGGAGCCGACAAGGCAGAAGCTCTGGCACAGTCATTCTGCAATGCCGGAAAGATCAGTTTCGAAAAGAAATATTTCCGTTCTGATATCGGATTCGACCTCTAATCATCCGACAATGGCAATAAGAAACAGATTTCAATATGAAGTGGCAACGGGAAGAATGACGCTTCCTGTTGCCATTCTCATTGCATTACTGGTTTGGGGGAGCACTTGCAGAGAATGGACCGAACTGGTTTCAATGGCTCTTTGTGCAGCAGGCACTTATCTTCTCATTGAGCTGAATACTACTTTTGCCCTTATCCATACACGCACCACCCTTCCCTCGGCCCTGTTTCTGACACTTTATGCCTTCTGTCCTTTTCTCCATGCCTATACACCGGCAGTCTGGCTTCCGGTTCTCTTTTTGGGCATTCTGTTTGCCCTGTTTCAGAGTTACGAAGCCTTTTATGCCTCTACCCCTGTGTACCATGCCTTTCTGTTGCTCGGACTAGGAAGTCTGGCCATTCCTCCCGTGCTTTATCTTATTCCTCTTATATATATTGCAATGGGAGATCTGCGCTCCTTCAGTGCACGCACTTTTTTTGCCGGACTGGTAGGAATTGCTACCCCTTACCTGTTTCTGCTCAGCTATCATCTGTATTTGGGAAATCTGGAATCTGCCTGTGATACCCTTCTCTCCTCATTCCGCCCCATGCCGATTGATTACAGTATACTCAGTCTGGAACAGGCCGTTTCAGGCGGCATTGTCCTGCTGATCATACTTATTTGCAGCGTTCGTAGCCTCATGGCAACCTATCAGGAAAAGGTACAGACCCGTATTATGCTCCGCACATTGCTGATTCTGGAAGCAGGTATCCTGCTGCTTTTACTGCTTCAGCCTCATCTGTTCAATGCACTGTTCCCGCTACTGATTGCCTTGGGGGCCTTGCCTTGCGGACATCTCTTTGCTCAGACATATAATCGTTTCACCCGTATATTCTTCGGCACAGCACTGCTTCTGATTCTGATGCTGGGCTTGTTTAACTTATGGATGCATTTATTCAGTTTCTGACCGAGTGGGGCTATTGGGGAATGTTTCTCTCCGCTTTCCTCGCCGGTACCATTCTGCCTTTCAGTTCCGAAGCCGTCATGCTGGCCTGTGTCGGTCTGGGACTTGATCCGGTTCTGTCCACACTAGCCACCACTGCTGGAAACGCCCTCGGCGGACTGACCTGTTACTGGATCGGCCACCTGGGAAAAATGGAATGGATTGAAAAATATTTCCGGGTAGATCATAAACAGCTGGAGAAAGCCACACGCTTTATTCACGGACGCGGTTCCTGGATGGCCTTTTTCTCTTTTCTGCCCATCATCGGCGATGCTGTCCTGATTGCCCTCGGCCTGATGCGTGCCAATGTGTGGATCGTCACTTTCTCAATGACCCTCGGTAAACTGGCCCGCTATGCCATTCTTGTTGCCACGACCACTGAACTGTTTCTCTAAAAACAACCAATAATGAAAGAAAGAACCCTCGAAAAGACAGCCGACGGAAGCTATACCCTCTTTGTTCCGGAAATGGACGAGCATTATCATTCCGTAAAAGGTGCACGGACTGAATCAGAACATATCTTTATCAACATGGGATTGAAACAAAGTCCTGCTGCTGCACCTCATGTACTTGAGATCGGTTTCGGAACAGGTCTCAACGCTTTTCTGACTCTGCTGGAGGCTGAAACAAGCGGACGCGACATCCGTTTCACAACCCTGGAACGCTACCCATTGCCCGAAGATCTCATCCGCCAGATGAATTATCCCGAACAGATCGCTCCCCAGCGCAGTGAGGCATTCTACAGTCTTCATCGCGCTGCATGGAATGTTCCTGTACAGATAACTCCCCATTTCACCCTCTGCAAAATAGAAACTGACTTCACCACCTGGCAGACCGATGAACGCTTTGATGTAATTTATTTCGATGCCTTCGCTCCCGAAAAACAACCCGAAATGTGGAGCCAGTCTCTGTTTGATCACCTGTATGCTTTACTCCGGCCTGCCGGTATCCTCACAACTTATTGTGCCAAAGGTGTCATTCGCCGGATGCTCCAGTCTTCCGGTTTCCACGTGGAACGTCTTCCGGGACCTCCGGGTGGGAAACGTGAGATTCTGCGTGCAAGTAAGGTTGAACCCCGTCCTTAAAAAAAGCCTTCCAGGTTTTAAAAAAACGCTTCGGCGTACACGAGAAAAGACTTCGATGTTTTGATGAAAAGACTTCGACGTTTTCCAGACGTACTTTCTATCAGTTTTTTCATATTCACCTTCCCTCCTTTTCGTGAAAAAACATTTAAAAGTCTTTTCTCTTTCTTCAGAAACGTTTCTAAAAATCTTTTTCGTTTTTGTCAAATTAACGCAAAACTATTGTAAAAGCATACATATTTTCACAATTTGTCGATTTTGTCGTTAAAATGTATTGATTGACAAACTGAATCAAGTTATTCATGCCTATGTTTGCTCTTGCCGAGGCGGAAGAGGAAAGGCAAAATCCTCAAAACGACTCGGTACTTGAAAACTTGAATAACTTTGAAAACGGAATTTGTTAACTTGAATTTTGAGGATATATCTGCAAATATAAGGAAAAGATTTTACTTATTAAAACTGGAATATTAACTTTTTAAAACTTGGATTTACTTATGAAAAAGAAATTCATTGCAGTGTCAGTACTGATTTGCGCATTGGCACTGGGTTCAACGACACTTACTTCTTGTGTTGACGACAACGAATCAGCATCAGTTACCGCTATCCGTGATGCAAAAGCAAAACAATTAACAGCTCTCGCTGGATATTATGACGCACAAGCTTTGTACCAACAAGCTCAGGCTAACTACCAGCAGGCATTAGCTGATGAGAAAAATCAACAGACTGCTCAGGATGCAGAACAATGGTCGTATGAACTGGAAAAAATAAAGAAAGACTATGAAAAACAGATTGCTTCATTTGAAAAACAGATTGCTAATTACAAAAAACAGTTGGCTGAGAATATGAAGGACTATCAAGCACAATTGTTTACAAATTATGAAGATGCTGCTGATAAAGTAAATACAATTAATGGTGAAATTGCTAATAATTTGTATTTGATTGCCAAATTGGAGAATGGTGTAGCTTCCGCAAAGGCTGCTATTGCAGAACTGAACTATGCAGATGAACTTACAATTGCAGAGAATAAGGCTAAAATTGAAGCCTATAAGCAAATGTCCGGTAGTAGCTTGAGTGATTTGAAGAGTGAATTAGCTGAACTTGAGACTCAACTTAAAGAAGTGAACCTGAAGGATTCGGAAGCAGACCGTAAATTGGCTGATGCTGAGGAAGCCTTTAAGCAGGAAGTTACACCTATTAAAGGGTATAATGCTACGGGTGCAAGTGCTGATGCGACATTAGCTACAGCTCTAGCTATCGATTCTTTAAGAAACAATGGTTATTTCTGTAATAAGCATCTGAAGACTACTGGTCAAAATTTACCTGCTACTTATCTTGACAATGTTACTTTATATGCAGAAGGTGCGGAAAAACTTGGTACTACTTTTGCGGCAAAGGCATCACTTACTAAATATTCTCTTAAAGCAAGTGCTGTAACCAATGCGGCAAATCTGATTGCGGCAGAAGTTTATGAAGCAGAAAAAGCATTAGGTAAAACAGATGATGCGGCAACAGGAACTTCTCTATATGCTCAATACAATGCTAAAGGTGAAGCTGTAAAAACTGCTCAAACAACTTATGATAATGCATTGAAGGGTACAGATAATGCTGCTATTGAAGCTGCAAGAAAAGCTCTTGAAAATGCTAAATATCAACAGCAGCTATTTGCTGAAAGTACTTTAGCTGACGGTATCGAAACTGTAAATGATGCTAAAGAATTACAGATTCTGTTCACTAATGTACAGAAGGCTTTCACAGGTGATACTTATAAGGCTTATGAAACAGCTATCACTACAGCTTTGGCAGGAGAAAACGCTAAGGCAATGGTTGCTGCACAACAAGAAATCAATAGCTTAGCTGTTACGAGTGCTCAACTGACTGCAAGTAAAGGCGCTCTTGAACAGTTGATAGGTAATTTGGATGGTACCACAGATGATTTAGATGTTGATGCCTTGATTTTGGCATGCGAAGAAGAGATTGCTAATGCAGAAAGAGATATTGCTAACCGTGAATATGACGCGAACAATATCATTAACGATCCTCAAAATCCAGCTAATGGCTTAACAATAGATGACGCTATAGCAATGCTTGAAGCTGACAATGAACAATTGAAGGTTGAGTTAGTTGCAGCAGAAGCTAGACTGAGTGCAGCTAAAGCAGCGTTGGATGCAGAATTTGGATCAGCTTCTTCTGAAGTTCCTGAAACTCCTGCTGAATAAGCAAAGGTCTCTTGAAACAAGATGCTAATAGCAAAAAGTTTATAATCCGAAGGAAGGAGGAGCAATCCTCCTTTCCCGAAGGATAAACCCAACAACAAAACAGAAGAATATGAAAATCAATAAACTTTTAATATTAGCCGCACTCCCGATGATTGGACTTACAGCCAATGCCCAGGATAAAGGTCCGCAAAAGAATGACTTTACCGTGGCAGCAACCGTAAGTTATAACAATACAGTAATGCAGAATGCTGCCGTAGGCACTCTGCCCAGCTACAATGGTTTCCAGGCTCAGTCAACCAACTGGAATGACAAGTCTCTACAAGTGGGAATCGAAGGTGGCTGGTTCTTCCTCGACGAATGGAAACTGGTATTGGGAGGAGGCATGAGTATCACCAAGCATCCGGGTTATTCGGGCGTGCCGGGAAGTGCCGACAGCGACGAATCATTCGAATGGGGTGATATCCCAAGCTACGGCGCAGTAGCCGATCAGAACTTCCTGCAATTCAATGTTTACACAGGAGTTGATCGCTACTTCAAGACGAAAGTCGACGGTCTGTATCTCTATGCCGGAGCACGCGTAGGTTACGCCTACGGACGTAACATCTCATTCACCGATGATGAGTACAACATGGGTAAATCAGTTGGCGAAGCGTTCAACGTACGCGGAGCACTGACCGGAGGTGTAGAATATTACATCACAGACGGCCTGTTCGTAGGTGCACAGGTTGACCCGTTTGCTTACACCTACAACCGCAGCTTGATCAAGCCGCAAGAGGGACTGAGCAACCTCGATGCCAATAGTCATAACTATTCCATCCTGGCAGCCCCGACAATTAAAATTGGATTCAAGTTTTAATAGATACACGTAGAGTACTATTAAGGGGGAAGGCTCTGTCGGGAGACAGGGCCTTCATTCATTTTTCCTTCTTCCTAATCTGACGAAACTTCGGATTCTTGCTTTCAGACTTCGGAAAGATTTTGTAGCTTTGCGAAGAATACTCTATCTAATATCTGAATATATGTGTATAAAAAAATATCTTTTCCTGCTTCTGGCGGTGCTGTCACTTGCTTCATGTGCCGGAAACGGGAATAATGACAAGCGGCAGACTCTGACCGTAACCATCGAACCGCTCCGCTATTTCACGGAAGCTATTGCCGGGGATAAATTCAATATTGTCAGCATGGTACCCGAAGGAAGCAATCCTGAAACGTATGACCCTACCCCGCAACAGCTGGTGAAACTGGCCAAGAGTAAGGCATACCTGCAAATCGGACACATCGGATTCGAACAGGCATGGATCAAAAAGTTACAGGCAAATACACCGAACCTGCCGTTCTACGACATGTCGGAAGGCATTGATCTGATTCATGAAATCAACGGACATACGCACGGAAAGGAAGACAAGCACGCACATGGTGTGGAACCGCACATCTGGAACTCCACACGGAATGCGGCTATCCTGGCTGAGAATATCTATAAAGTTCTGTGTGAACTGGATCCGGCCAGCGAATCTTATTTTCATCAGAGACTGGACAGTCTGGAAAAAGAAATACAGACTACTGACAAAGAAGTACAGGAACTGATGGAGCATGCCGACCAGGCTTTCCTGATTTATCATCCGGCACTGAGTTATTTTGCCAAAGATTACGGAGTGAAACAGATCAGCATCGAAGAAGGAGGAAAAGAACCTTCACCGGCTCACCTGCAGGAACTGATCAGAACCTGCCGCGAAAATCAGGTACGGATCATCTTCGTACAGCAGGAGTTTGACGTGCGCAATGCGGAACTTATTGCCAAGGAACTGGGCGTGCAGGTGGTTTCCATCAATCCGCTCAGCTACCACTGGAAGGAAGAAATGCTCAAGGTGGCACGGGCTTTGTCGAACCCTGACAAGAACAGCGGCGTATGAAAACACCGATCCTGCAAATGACCGGCATCTCTGCCGCTTACGACAACAAAACAGTTCTGGAGAACATCAACCTGACAGTGTTCGAACGGGATTTCCTCGGTGTCATCGGACCCAACGGAGGAGGAAAGACCACTCTCATCAAGGTGATGCTGGGCTTGCTGAATCCCACCGCCGGCAAGGTGACTTTTTATCAGGAAGGAAAAGAGGTACCCGAAATCAGCATGGGCTACCTGCCTCAGTATAATTCCATCGACAAGAAATTCCCAATCTCGGTCTACGAGGTCGTGCTTTCGGGACTGAACCGGCAGAAATCGCTTTTCCGGTCGTTCTCGCCTGCCCAGCATGAACAGGTGAAACAGGTCATTGCACGCATGGGACTGGAAGGACTGGAGAAAAGAGCAATCGGACAACTGAGCGGCGGACAGCTGCAACGGGCCTTACTGGGACGGGCACTCGTCTCCAATCCGCAGGTTCTGATTCTGGATGAACCCAATACCTACATCGACAAGCGTTTCGAAGCGAAGTTATATTCTCTGTTGGAAGAAATCAACCGCGAGCGGGCCATCGTACTGGTGAGCCACGACATCGGTACCGTCCTGCAAAATGTAAAGAGTATTGCCTGTGTCAACGGCACACTCGACTACCATCCCGACACGGAGGTGCCTGCGGAATGGCTGGAAGAACACTTCGGATGCCCCATCGAACTGCTCGGCCACGGGAATCTGCCCCACAGAGTCCTGAAATGCCATCACCACTGATTTCTTTGAAAACTTTAAGACGCGTGAACCTCGCTGGAAGTAAATTCTTTACTATCTTTGCCGCATTGAATGTTAATGAAATAACAAAATGAAGCAACAGTACAACAAGATTAACAATCTGGTGGGTTGGATCACGTTTGTCATTGCAGCTTTCACTTACTGCATGACCATCGAACCGACTGCCAGCTTCTGGGACTGCCCCGAGTTTATCACGACTGGGTACAAGCTGGAGGTGGGACATCCGCCCGGCGCACCTTTCTTCATGCTGACAGCTAACCTGTTCAGCCAGTTTGCCAGCGATCCTTCACAAGTGGCCATGATGGTAAATATCATGAGCGCACTGATGAGTGCGGCATGTATTCTCTTCCTTTTCTGGAGCATTACGCACCTGACACGGAAACTCATCTGCCCGGATCTGGACCAGCTGACCAAAGGAAAACTGATCTCAATCATGGGAGCAGGCGTTGTCGGAGCACTGGCCTACACATGGAGTGATACATTCTGGTTCAGTGCCGTCGAAGGAGAAGTATATGCTTACTCAAGCCTGTTCACGGCCATCGTATTCTGGCTGATCCTGAAATGGGAAAACCGCGCCGACGAACCTCACAGCGACCGCTGGCTGATCCTGATCGCTTACCTGACAGGACTTTCCATCGGTGTTCACCTGCTGAACCTGCTGTGTATTCCCGCCATCGTACTGGTGTACTATTATAAAAAACACCCGCAGGCCAATCTCAAAGGAAGTCTGCTGGCACTTGTCGGCTCCATGATCCTGGTAGCAGCCGTACTTTACGGTATCGTTCCGGGCATCGTGAAAGTAGGCGGATGGTTCGAACTGCTCTTTGTCAACAGCTTCGGCATGCCGTTCAACACGGGAGTCATCGTCTACCTGGCTGTTCTGGTTGCCTCACTCGTATGGGGTGTCTATGAAAGCTACACGCAGAAGAGCCGCAAGCGCATGAACATCTCGTTCCTGCTCACCGTCGGTCTGCTGGGAATTCCGTTCTACGGCCACGGCACCGGCAGCGTAGTCATCGGTATCATCGTTCTGGCGATACTGGCCATCTATCTGTTTGCCAACCTCAGCGAGAAATACCGGGTCAGCGCACGCACGCTGAACACCAGCCTGCTGGCCATGATGATGATCGTGGTAGGATATTCTTCATACGCTGTCATCGTGATCCGTTCGTCAGCCAATACGCCGATGGATCAGAACTCTCCGGAAGACATCTTTACCCTGGGTGAATATCTGGGACGCGAACAGTACGGAACCCGTCCGCTGTTCTACGGACAGACATACGCTTCGAAACCGGCCCTGAAACAGGTGGACGGCGGATGCATGTACGACGTGACAGAAGGAGCTCCGGTGTACCAGCGCAAGGAAAAAGAACGTCCGGATGAAAAAGACAGCTACGAAATCGTACGCAACAAGACGGAATACAAATACGCACAGAACATGCTCTTCCCCCGCATGTGGAGCTCGGATCATGCCTCAGCCTACGAACAATGGCTGGGAGGTGTGGAAGGCAAACAAGTGCCTTACGACCAGTGTGGTGAAATGATCATGGTGAAGGTTCCTACCCAGTGGGACAACATCAAGTTCTTCTTCATCTACCAGTTGAACTACATGTACTGGCGCTACTTCATGTGGAACTTTGCCGGACGCCAGAACGACATACAGGGACAGGGAGAAATCGAACACGGCAACTGGATTACGGGTATTCCGTTCATCGACAACGCACTGGTGGGCGACCAGACTCTCCTGCCCGGCGAGCTGAAGAACAACAAGGGACACAACGTATTCTACTGTCTGCCGCTGCTGCTCGGACTGATCGGTATGTTCTGGCAGGCTTACCGCGGAAACAGAGGCATCCAGCAGTTCTGGGTGGTATTCTTCCTCTTCTTCATGACGGGACTTGCCATCGTGCTCTACCTGAACCAGACTCCGCTCCAGCCGCGTGAACGCGACTACGCATATGCCGGTTCGTTCTATGCCTTTACCATCTGGATCGGTATGGGTGTAGCCGCCATTGCCGAATGGCTGCAAAAGAAGAAAGTGAGTGAAACCGCAGCTGCCGGAATCGCTACCGTAGTCTGCCTGCTGGTTCCCATCCAGATGGTAAGCCAGACATGGGACGACCACGACCGCAGCGGCCGGTATACCTGCCGCGACTTCGGACAAAACTACCTGAGCACCGTGCCGGAAAAAGGAAATCCGATTCTTTTCACCAACGGTGACAACGATACATTCCCCCTGTGGTATAACCAGGAAACAGAAGGATTCCGCACCGATGTGCGCGTCTGCAACCTGAGCTATCTGCAGACAGACTGGTACATCGACCAGATGCGCCGTCCGGCCTACGACTCTCCTTCAGTACCGATCAACTGGGAACGTATAGACTACGTATCCGGCCACAACGAGGCTGTTTATGTACGTCCGGAAGCCATGAGCACCGTCATGAACTATTACAAACAGAATCCCGAAGAAGCCAAGCAAGAATTCGGAGACAATCCTTACGAACTGAAGAACATTCTGAAGCACTGGGTTCGTTCGCCGAAAGAAGGCCTGCAGATGATTCCTACCGACAGTATCGTACTGAAACTGGACAAGGAAGCCATCAAGCGTTCGGGTATGCTGGCACCGGATTCCATTCCGGAATACATGCACATTTCACTGAAAGGCAAGCACGTGCTCTACAAGAGTGAGCTGATGATGCTGGAAATGCTGGCCAATACCAACTGGGAACGTCCCATCTACATGGCCATCACCGTAGGTTCGGAAAACCATCTGAACCTGACCAACAACTTCCTGCAGGAAGGTCTGGCCTACCGCATCACTCCGTTCGACAACGTGAAGCTCGGACGCCGCCTGGACAGCGAAAAGATGTACGACAACCTGATGAACAAGTTCAAGTTCGGAGGAATCGACAATCCGGACATCTATCTGGATGAAACCGTCCTGCGCATGTGCGACACTCACCGCCGCATGTTCGTACAGCTGGCCACCCAGCTGATCCGCGAAGGCAAGAAGGACAAAGCTCTGAAAGCTCTGGACTACTGCGAGAAGGTGATCCCGAGCACGACTGTCCGTCACGACTACGTGATGAGCAGCTCAAAGGAAATGGCTCACGACTACATCGAGCTGGGCGAACATGCCAAAGCCGACAACATCCTGAGACAACTGGCTGACAATGCCGTGGAATACATTTCCTGGTACATGAGCCTGGACGATGTCCGCTTCACAGGTGCATACGAAGACTGCACACGCTATTTCTACATCCTGGACGATGTATGCAAGGAAATGGAGTTGCTGAAAGATCCGTCGACCGGCAAAGTCATGGATTCGGCTGCACACTATACACAGAAATTTGAACAGCTCTACAAGCTGCTGGAACAGCGTGTAGGCAAAAAGTAAAAGAACAGAAGGCACAGCGCGTTCTCCCTGCGGAGTAATGCGCTGTGCCCTAAATTTTAAATAAAGTGCTGATAGAACAACCCCCTCAAATCGTACGCTGGCTTTATCCCCGTGCCCTCTGGCGCATGGACAAGAAGGTAAAAGCCGTTTACCTGACCTTCGATGACGGCCCGATCCCGGAGATAACTCCCTGGGTACTGGACCTGCTGGACAAATATCACATCAAGGCAACCTTCTTCATGGTGGGAGACAATGTACGCAAGCATCCGGAAGAGTTCCGGATGGTGGTTGAAAGAGGGCACCGCATCGGCAACCACACCTTCAATCATATCCGCGGATTCGAATACCTGAGCCGGAACTATCTGGCCAATGCCGACAAAGCCGACGCCTATCTCCATACGGATCTGTTCAGACCGCCGCACGGACACATGCGATGGCTGCAATATATGGTCCTGAAACGGAAATACCGCATCGTGATGTGGGATCTTGTAACCCGCGACTACAGCAAACGGTTGAACGGCCGGCAAGTATTTGCCAAGGTGAAGAAATATGCACGCAACGGCTCCATCATCACGTTCCACGATTCCCTGAAATCGGAAAAGAACATGAAATATGCCCTGCCCCGCTCCATCGAATGGCTGCTGGAACAAGGCTATGAATTCAAGGTGTTCGACTGACACTGTCTGCCTGACAGACCGGGAAGACCATTCAGACTGGTCACAGCATAACCTATCATATACGGAAACACATGGACAATTATCCGGAAATAAGCAACATCAGAAAAAGCATCAAAAGCCATTATCCCGTTTCTGATGAATCCATCGACCTGTTCGGGAAGCATTTCAGGAAACACCTTTTCCCTGCAAAGCATCTGATTATCAGAGGAGGAATTATTGACAGGAATGTCTATTTCATTGAAAAAGGCCTGACCCGTTCCTACTGTCTTGCCGACGGAAACGAACATACGACCTGGTTCTCAAAGGAAGGAGACATTACTTTCGGCCTGCTCTGTCTGTATCACAATCGGGCCGGATTTGAATATGTAGAAACCATCGAACCCACTCTGGCATACTCCATTCCCATAAGCATCCTCAATGAATTATATGAAACCAACATCGAAATTGCCAATTGGGGAAGAGTCATCCACCAGGAATGCCTGCTGTCGCTGCAATGCATACGGATAGACAATCTGACAATGACCGCAAAAGAAAGATATGAAGCACTGCTCAGCACATTTCCGGATATCTGCCAAAGAGTCAATCTGGGCTACATCGCTTCCTTCCTCGGCATATCGATATCTACGTTAAGCAGAATCAGAGCCGGAAAATAATTTCCTGTACAGATTTTGACCTATGTCAAAAAAACACTTCCCGGCAGTGGCTATTTTTGTTGCAAAAAACAATGAAAGAACCATCCTATGCAAACAGCGACAAGCGAATTATATGGCTTGATCTTGTGAAATTCATCGCTATCTTCATGATGATAGCTGTCCACTGTACCGACAATGTGACTCCGGCCGAACGTTCAGAACCCTGGTACAATCTTTGGGGAAGCTTTTACGGCTCCTTCATGCGTCCCGCCATTCCACTGTTCGTAATGGCTACCGGCGCCCTGCTCCTGCCCGTCAGAGAGAATCTCTCCACCTTTTACGGCAAGCGTCTTACCCGGATCGTCGTTCCATTTCTGATCTGGTCAGTCCTTTATAACCTTTTCCCCTGGATAACCGGATTGCTGGGGCTGTCACCAACCGTCATCAACGATTTCTTTGCCTGGGCCGAACCCGATCAGTCATTTTCCGGAGCCTTGCATCACATTCTGATGATTCCTTTCAACTTCTCTCTCCTGGCGGTTCAGATGTGGTATGTCTATCTTCTTATCGGTTTATATCTTTACATGCCTATATTCTCTGCCTGGGTCCGGCAAGCCTCTGTCCGGGAACAAAGATTCTTCCTGTTGCTGTGGTTTGTTTCTCTCTTCATTCCCTATCTGAGAGAATATCTCACAAAAGACCTGTGGGGAACCTGTTCATGGAATGAATTCGGGCTTCTTTATTACTTTGCGGGATTCAACGGTTACCTGCTATTGGGACATTATCTTATCAACAACCCTGTTAATATCAGCTGGAGCAGACTCATTGCTCTTGGCCTGCCCGTCTTTATCACAGGATATTGCATCACTTTTCTGGGCTTCAAATCGGTTACTGCAGTGCCCGGACAACCGGTGGAACTGGTAGAACTGTTTTTTACCTATTGCAGCCCGAACGTACTGATGATGACACTTCCCCTGTTTCTTGCCATGCAGAAAGTGAAAATACGATCAGAAAGAACCAGGCGTTTTGCCGTAAACATCTCGACATGCACGCTGGGGATCTGGATGTCACACTATCTGTTTCTGGGCCCCTGTTACATGCTGGTTGAATCACTTCCGATACATACCATGCTGAAAATGATAGTCTGCACAATCCTGCTGCTGTCCGTAACCTGGATATTTGTCCATGCAGTCAGAAAATCAGGCAACATAGGAAGGTGGATCATGGGATGACGAAGGGAAATGATTTCATTTTGACATTTTGCTTTTTACGGCCCGTGAGAATCAGGAATTCACGTCCTGAAGGACGGGCCGTTCTGATTTCGCGAACGATTTTTCGGATATCTTCCTGTACCATTGTCGATTAGATCAAATTTTAACACTTCCGGGAGACTCCTTCCAGCTCAAAATGACGAATCCGGAAAGGTCTGCCTTCCTTTTTTCATCCGTTTGCAGACCTTTCCGGAAATTCGTCTGCACGTTTCAGACGAAACGTCTAAACATTATCGGCAAAACGAATAGTCATCTTCATTGAATCGTCTGCAAGTTTCAGCAAAGGTATGCAGTCAGAACCGGGAAAATCCGCATATTTATCCCTTTTTTCGGGTACAGACCTGTATGTTTATCTGGTTTCCATTCATACCTCTTCCCCAATGAAGCAAAATGCCTCAACAGGGAGTCAGCCCAAAAGCGGAAAAAGAAACATTCTGTCAGGAAAATCCCCGATCAGAAAAATCAATGCAACAGACAGAAGAACAGCGTAATTTGATCTGCGACAAATTATTATTGACTGCGATTGCCTACCTTTGCAAAGAAAATCACAACAGCTACAACAAATATGAAAAATGTCATTTCCTCATCGGCTTTCACAGATACAAAGCCGCACTATGAACTTCTTGACGGACTGAGAGGCGTAGCCGCCCTGCTGGTCGTATTCTATCACATCTTCGAAGGATTCTCCTTTGCCGGAGGAGGAACACTGATCACAACCATCAACCACGGATATCTGGCAGTAGACTTCTTCTTCATACTTTCCGGCTTCGTTATCGGTTATGCCTACGACGACAGATGGGGAAAGACGCTGACAATGAAAGATTTCTTCAAGCGACGTCTGATCCGCCTTCATCCCATGATCGTAATGGGCGCCGTGATCGGTGTCATTGCCTTCTTTGTACAGGGAGGTGTGAAATGGGACGGAACGCACGTTGCAACCTCCATGGTCATGCTGACCCTGCTGCTGTCTCTGTTCTTTATTCCCGCCTATCCGGGAGCAGGCTACGACATCCGGGGCAACGGAGAAATGTTTCCGCTTAACGGACCAAGCTGGTCGCTGTTCTTCGAATACATCGGCAACCTGCTTTATGCACTTTTCATCCGTCGTCTGGGCAACAAGGCACTGACCGTTCTGGTCGTTCTGCTCGGACTGGGACTGGCAGGATTTGCACTGTTCGATGTCGTAGGATACGGCATGCTGGGAGTGGGATGGACACTCGACGGACTGAACTTCCTGGGAGGCTTGCTCCGGATGCTGTTTCCTTTCACTCTGGGCATGCTGATATCAAGAAACTTCCGTCCGTTCCAGATAAGAGGCGCTTTCTGGATCTGCGCAATCGTCCTGCTCGTTCTTTTCTGTGTTCCCTACATTGAAGGAAAATCTCCCGTCTGCCTGAACGGTGTATTCGAAATGATCTGTATTGCAGTCATATTCCCCGTTCTGGTATGCATCGGTGCTTCCGGCAAGACAACCGACAAGCAGTCCACCCGCATCTGCAAATTCCTCGGAGATATCTCCTATCCGCTCTATGCCGTACACTACCCGATCATGTATGTATTCTATTCCTGGCTGATAGAGACCAGACAATATACCCTCGAAGAAACCTGGCCGGTTGCAGCAGCGGTATATTTCGGAAGCATCCTGACGGCCTGCCTCTGCCTGAAACTTTACGACGAACCTGTCAGAAAATGGTTAAACCGCAGATTTATGAAGAAACGTTCCCTGTAGGCTAAGGCATTATTCTTTCGATACTCCCCAATCATGCGCTCAAATAAAAGTATATTTACAGAAAGAGTATAGAAAATTTGGAATAATCGTTTAATTCTTATAACTTTACAAGACCTATAAAAGCAACCTTAAAAAATTAAAGTTATGAAAAAGATTATTTTACTATTCCTTTCAATGTTTTTGGTTACATTCTACGGATGTAAGGAAGAGGAGGATCCCATATTAAGAAGTTATTACTACTATTACAATATAGCAATAGCATTTGAGAACCAGTCTGGTGAAAATCTGGTTGAAGGAATTCCTTACGACGAAAGTTCCAACAGTATTCTGAATACGGAGTACAAACAGACTATATCTGTATCACCAGATGAATCCGGTTTTAAACCGAATCTTTACAGAGTAAACGAACCAGGTATATGGAAAGATGAAAATGGAGAAGAAAATTTCTTTTTCACTGCAATGATGTATAACAATATATATCCTATGGTTACCCAGAAACTGGTTTGCCCGCATATCTTCGGAGATAACAATGAGCATGTACTTGTCTCTTATTGGAAAAGCCTTTCTGCTGAAGAATATACGTGTACAGGATTTACTCTGGATGGTAAGGAATATCCCATTGTCAAAGAGGGTGTTCTTGAATATAAGGATGGAATCGGAGGAGACCTTTACAAAGTGAAGATTGTATTAGAATAAATTTGTGGTGAGTAATAAATCTATATCCTTAAAATCATTGCATATACTGTTTCTTGTATATGCAATGATTTTTTTGTAGCTGCCAGCCAACCATAAAAGTTCAGAACGAAGTAAACTCTACCAACTAAAATCCTAACAACCATGAACACATTAAGCAAACTGACACTAATATCTGTCATGATTTCAGCTATGGCAGGTTGCTCCGTACGCAAAGACGGAAACAACTTATCCAATGTAACGACTGCCGATTCTCTTCTATTTACAGAGCCGCTTGACACTTTGCCGGACGGAGTGATCAGTTCGGTCAGCTGGCTTCCCTTGCAGAATAGCGACCAAAGAATTATCGACGAAATCTCAAAATTGTCTGTTGTTGACAGCTTTATAGTCATAGGAAGCCGCCGGCAAGCTGTTTTGCAGGTTTATTCCACCGAAGGTAAGTTCTTGTATGAGATTTCCGAAAAGGGACAGGGACCGGAAGAATATCTTGAAATCGCAACATTTACTGTCACTCCTACTTCCATATATATTCTTGATAACTTTTCTCATAAAATATCCCGCTATGCACTTGAAAAGGGAACTTTCATGGGAAAAACGGAAGTTCCTTTCGTAGCCTGGGATATGGAAGCATTTGATGACAATGACTTTCTTTTCACCTGTCTGAATAACAATCCTGACGTAAAGGTTTCACCGTCACCCGTAGACTTTGCCGTGTGGCGTACGGACAGTCACTGGCAAATTACAGACAAATACCTGCCAGTGGAAAAAGAATATACGGAACTTTATGGCAAGTCACGGTATTTTACCCGGTACAAACACGACATTGTTTTCCATTCCTTTCAATATGATGGCTTCTTTACATTCTCCCGGAAAGAAGATCCCGTTTTTCATCCCATCCTGTTCTCCCGTCCGTTTCCCCGCGACAACGAGTCTCGTCTGAAAGAAGCCAATTCCGGCCAATGGCAGTTGCTGGCTGAAACCCCATTTGTGGTTGACGGCTATAATATCGTAGAAATAAGTATCGCCGGTCAGGGCCAGCAGATGTTTGCCGTCAACGCCAGCAACAAGATATTCGGCAATTCAGAAGTATGTCCGAAGAATATTCCGATCAACATCGTAGGTACGATGGGAAATCATTTTGTAGGCTACATAAATGACAATTATGAGCTTTACAGGAATCTCGTTGCATACGGATTCCAGAAAGGAAGTCCGGAAGCGGAAGATATCCTGAGCCGGGGAGGCTGTTGCCTGATCATTTATTCTGTCGGCAACCTTTAACGCGCCAGTATCTCACAGAACCGGTCCTGGAACGTACGGGCTTCACGGGATTTCAGTACATTCTGGTTGATGATTACAAAGGCCAGAAGATGGCCGTTCGAAGCATGAACGTAGCCTGCCAGTGAACTGACTCCCGTCACGGTACCGGTTTTGGCATGTACATTCCGGAAGGCTTTTCCTCCCCGCATGCGGTAGCTCAGCGTGCCGTCTACTCCGGCCACCGGCAAAGCATCGTAGAACGGACGGAATACTTCCGGATAAGCGTAGGCATAACGCAGATAGGCCATCAACAGATCGGGAGATACATAATTGTATAAAGAAACACCGCTTCCGTCGGCAATCCGGAAGTCTTCGGGAGAAATTCCCACTGACTTTTCCATGAAAAGACGGATGGCCCGCTGTCCATCGGCATTGCTGATGGAACGTTTATCCCGGGAGGCATTCAGTCCGACATGGTAGAAGAGGGCTTCGGCAGAAAGATTGTCGCTCTTCTTCAGAGCCCGCTTCAGAACTGCATCAAGCGGACGTTCGTGGATATACAGCCGGGAAGCTTCGTCCGGACATACCCCATAGGCGATGCTGTCGGGACTGATCTCTACGGCTCTTGTCTGCAAGCGCTTCCAGAAACTCTGCATGAAGAAAGCAGATGAATCAAACAGGTTCAAAGTCCGTGTATAGGGACCGGTCACATTACCGGTCAGGATGATCCGGTTGCCGTTGGTCAGCCAGTTGCGGGTGATACGCAGTTTCCCCGCAGAAGGAGTACGGCTGAGCGTACGGTTGTCCAGTTCATAATAGTCAGACTGGGGAAGAACCGTTACCTTGGCTGGCTTTCCCTTAGCCGACGGAGAAACGGTAATATCCACACATCCGCGGTTCAGCATCAGGGGAGACAGATAAGGCTGAAAGGATTCCGGCGTGTCGTCCCACGACCATCCGGGCCCCCAGTAAACAGAATCCATCAGTGATATGTCGCCGACCAGACGGCCTTTGATGACGCGGATTCCGGCTTGTCCGGCTGCATCGGCCAGTCGGACAAGGTCGCTCTCCATAAATTCCGGATCGAAACCTCCGATCACATACAGATCGCCCTTCAGGGTATCCTGTTCAATGGTTCCGGTATAAGCCAGTTGCGTACGGAATGTATATCCGGTTCCCAGAACAGACAGGGCCGTTACCGAAGTAATGACTTTCTCAACGGAAGCCGGACGGTAAAGTTTGTCGGCCTGATGACGGTACACGGAAATGCCCGCCGTCAGGTCATAAACGGCTATTCCTGCCTCGGAAGTCCGCATCAGAGGAGTGACGGACAATAACGAGTCCAGCTGTCCGGCCAGCGGACGGGCCACCAGCAGACAACAGGTACAGATCCACATCAGTAAAGTTATTTCTATCCGTCTCCTCATAATGCCTCCTTGCTTAAATCAGTTCACGGAATATTTCACCTACCGTCGGATGCGGAAAGACGTAACGTTTCCACTCAGACAGTTTACGCCGGTCTTCAATCATCATTCCGGCCATGACAATCAGTTCGGATGCAGGATTTCCAAGAAGATGTACTCCGAGCAAGGTATCATCGTCGGCCAGAAGCACCTTGCACACGCCGTTGACGCCTTCGTTTTCGGCAACAAAACGTCCGGAATAGGCCATCGGAAGTTTCACGGTCCGATATGAAACACCTGATGCCTGCAGGGCTTCTTCACTCATGCCCACAGAAGCAATCTCCGGATTGGTATAGACTACACCGGGAATGGCACGGTAGCTCATCGCATCGTTCCGTCCCAGAATATGATTGACGGCCACTTCTGCTTCACGGACAGCAGTATGTGCCAGCAGGGATACTCCGTTCAGGTCACCGCATACATATACGCCCGGAACAGAGGTCTGCAAATGCTCGTCAACCTTGACATTTCTGCGTTCCGTCAGTTCCAGATTCAGGTTTTCAAGTCCGAATCCGTTCAGCACCGGACGTCTTCCCACACTCATCAGCAGTTTTTCACCGCATACGGTTCCTTCCGTTCCGTCCTGTTCATAAGTCACGGTTATGCCTTCGGGGGTCTGGCTGACTCCGGTCACTTTCGTATGCAACAGGAATTTTATGCCGCGTTTGGTATATTCGGCCCGCAGCAGACCGGAAAGCTCCCGATCCATTCCGCCCAGAATTTCATCCATCATTTCAACGACGGTCACTTCTACACCAAGGGTCTGGAAGAAAGCGGCAAACTCCATGCCGATTACTCCTCCGCCTACAATGACCAGCGAACGGGGCACTTCCTTGTTGTCGAGTGCATCACGGTGAGTCCAGTAGTTTACTTCCTGAATGCCGGCAATGGGAGGTATGAATGTTTCACTTCCGGTACAGATCAGAAGATGATCGCAAGTATAAGTTTCTTCTCCGCAACGGACGGTATGCGGATCAACAATGCAGGCTTCTCCCTGAACCAGTGTCACCTGATGGGCTGTCAGTTTGGATTTGACGCCCAGAACCAGCTTGCGCACGACCTTTGACTTCCGGGCTATGATCTTGGCCAGATCAAAGGACGCTTCGGGAACATTGACTGCGTATTTGGAAGCATGCTTTGCATAATCATAGACTTTAGCTGAATACAGCAGGGTTTTGGTCGGTATGCATCCTTCATTCAGGCATACACCTCCCAGATTTTTTTTCTCGAACAAGACCACGCTAAGCCCGGCCTTTCCGGCTGCTTCGGCCGCCGTATATCCGGCTGGTCCTCCGCCAATAATTGCAACTTGGTATTTCATAAGGTTATAAGATAGTACATAAGGTTATGCATAAAGATTATTCTTCAAAATATTCTGCGTGCGGATTTCTTTCACGGGCACACTGGATGAAACCGTTCAGATCGGCCGGATCTACATTGATGAATCCTTTGGTGTAATAGATAAGCACCCTGCCGCGGCTCCAGGGTTTCTTGGTTTTCTGCTTGATGATACGCATTACTCCATACGCCTTGACACTGCCGCTCAAACCGCGACGGATCCAGATGTCTCCGTTGTCGCGTACCTGAATGCGGGTCATACGTTCATCGATAACAATCAGAATCGGAAGAACCAGGGGAAAAAGATTCCAGTAATCGTTAGTTTCCCAGACAGTCCATACGATGGCAATCATAATAACCAGCGCAAACAGCCAGTTCCAGATGGCGATCTTGCGCATCTTAAAATTCCGTACCATATCTTTATTTGTTTTGAGTTTTCTATCTGTTTATTCCACCCGAATGGCCTGATTGCGTTTCATCAGGCAGCGGATGAAATCATCTTCTCCTTTCGGGGAAACCAGTACAGAAGCTTTTCCTTTCTCCGTCTGATAACTGATCTTCAGGCGTACCGGAGATAAAGCGGGAGCTATTCCCCAGCTTTTTACATGCTGAATCAACATAATTTTTTCCAACGGTATCGTGGCTTTCCGTACAAAACGGCCGGTTTCGATTTGCAGATTTCCCTCTGCCGTTACCACATATTGCGTGTGGATCAGCATCTCAATCTCAAAAATCATCACAATGGCCAGCAACAAAGTCAGCAGCAGCTCGTGAAACCAAAAGAAGTCAAATAGCAAAAAGGCGGTAGCTGCCATCAGTAACCAGTACCCCGCTCCTACCCTTGAATGAAAAGTTCTGTTCATTATCTATGCAGATATTTAATAATTTCTCGTGAAGATAGTAATTTTTTTGTAGTTTTGTCGAAAATACGCATTAATCATGGTAAGAAAATTCGATTTTCTCGTTATCGGTTCAGGAATTGCCGGAATGAGCTTTGCGCTGAAAGTGGCGCATAAAGGTTCGGTTGCACTGATCTGCAAGGCCGGACTGGAAGAAGCCAACACCTACTATGCACAGGGTGGTATTGCTTCTGTAACAAATCTGAAGGTGGACAATTTTGAAAAACATATCCACGACACGATGGTGGCCGGAGACTGGATCAGTGATCCTGCTGCTGTTGAAAAAGTAGTTAAGAATGCTCCTTCCCAAATTGAAGAACTGATCAAATGGGGAGTCAATTTCGATAAAAAGGAAAACGGGGAATTTGATCTTCACAAAGAAGGCGGACACTCTGAATTCCGTATTCTGCATCACAAGGATAATACAGGGGCTGAAATCCAGACCAGTCTGATTGAAACAGTCAAGAAGCATCCTAACATTACGGTTTTCAGTAATTTCTATGCTGTTGAAATCATTACGCAGCATCATCTAGGCATCATTGTTACCCGACACACTCCGGGAATCAAATGCTTCGGTGCTTATGTTCTGAATGAAAAAACCGGTGAAGTGGATACATTCCTCTCCAAGATAACCGTAATGGCAACTGGAGGATGTGAAGCTGTCTATAATCACACAACCAATCCTCTGGTAGCAACAGGTGACGGTATTGCCATGGTATACCGTGCAAAGGGTGCTGTTAAAGACATGGAATTTATTCAGTTCCATCCCACAGCTCTCTATCATCCGGGCGACCGCCCCAGTTTCCTGATTACGGAAGCCATGCGCGGATATGGTGCCGTTCTGAAGAATCTGGACGGAGAAGAATTTATGCAGAAATATGATCCACGCCTGTCTCTGGCTCCACGTGACATCGTAGCCCGTGCCATTGACAGTGAAATGAAACAGCGCGGAGAAGATCATGTTTATCTGGATGTAACACACAAAGATCCGGAAGAAACCAAAAAGCATTTCCCGAATATCTATAAAAAATGCCTGAGTCTGGGTATCGATATCACCAAGGATTATATTCCGGTTGCTCCCGCAGCACACTACCTTTGCGGAGGTATCAAAGTGGATCTGGACGGTCAGTCCAGCATCAAGCGCCTGTACGCCCTGGGCGAATGTTCCTGCACCGGACTGCACGGCGGTAACCGACTTGCATCCAATTCACTGATAGAAGCCATCGTATATGCGGATGCTGCTGCCAAGCATGCTATCAGTGTCATGGATCGCTATGATTTCAATGAAGATATTCCTGAATGGAATGAGGAAGGAACTATTTCCAATGAAGAGCGTATTCTGATCACTCAAAGCATGAAAGAAGTTAACCAGATCATGGAATCTTACGTAGGTATCGTACGAAGCAATCTCCGACTGGTTCGTGCCTGGAACAGACTTGACATCTTGTATGAAGAAACAGAACGCCTATTTAAGCGCGTAAAAGCTTCGCGTGAGATCTGCGAATTACGAAACATGATCAATGTAGGTTATCTGATAACCCGACAGGCCATGGAACGGAAAGAAAGCCGCGGATTACATTACACAATTGATTATCCGCATGCCGGAACAGAAAAAAAGGATTAAACAGAAAATAAATATAGAAACAGGGGCTGTCTCAAACTTGAGATAGCCCCTGTTTCTATATTATTTCCTCAGTCTCCGCCATGAAATAAGCAGCTACCAATTTACTGACATTGGATCTATTTTTAATATGCTGAATAACCCACTATGAATAAAGCCGTCTGATTTGCCTTCATTTTTCCCTTAGAGACATTTAATTAAATAAAAACAAGGATTTATACATTCACATCCCATTCTTTCCGGAAATCAAAAAAGACAGGCTCTTGCCACAACAGACCCTTACAAGGAAAATATATACCATCTTTGATGAAAAACAAATCTCAACTATACATCAGCACGACCATAATTCATCCATACAACAGTTCCAGACATTACTATTTACGTTTCTGTCAGGGGATGAAAAAGGGAAAAATTATTTGAGAAGCATCAGGCTTACTGGAGATAACAGGACATTATCCCACGCCATAGCAGATATTTTATGGCGAACCTCAATACTACCGTTCTGACCGTCCGAACCGAACAAAGTTCACAAAAGCCTGCAGCTTCCACTAAGCTGGTTATCTGTCAACCTCAAGCATCTAAAGGATATTCCCATCTTCCCGTAAAGCAGTCTGTCTGTCAATCCCAGACATCCAAGAGCAGATATCAGTGTCACGGATAAATCCAGTGTCACCTTACATCAACAGGTTATTCCCGGAAGATCTGACCGTGAAGGAACAACAAAAAAATCCCCGGCATCCAAAAAGGAAACCGGGGATCGGAAAACGGCGACTACC